>JGI24120J20309_1000011_pt1 | contig 150438 bp, 140 predicted proteins | sample SubbioAug_CSW13A_FD_20309 | JGI IMG/M metagenome (IMG submission 20309) | reverse complement strand
TTTACCTGACATAATCATCTCTCCCTGCTCGTAAATTTTAATTATATCATAACATAGAGCAGGGTCAATGTCCAGCTATATCCCACACTTATGAGTAAGAGCCTCATATTGTATTTTATGGCAATGTGGTTGTCCAGCTTTTTTTCCTTAGCTATGCGTTTCCATTTAATGGTACATAAAAATCAATTACACCCGAAAAGGGAGAAAAGGTATTGGATGGAAGGTTTAGAGCATTGGGGAGACGGTGTCCAGGCGGGGTGCGTGGCCCCAGAGCCGTTCCAGGTTGTAAAATTCCCGTTCTTCGGGCTGGAAGAGGTGGATGACCAGCGAACCGTAATCAAGTAGGACCCATAGACCTTCCTGGTATCCCTCTCTGTGCAGGAGGGGGTATCCTTCTTCTTTAAGGTTCTGCATTATGTGGTCGGCAATGGCCTGAACCTGAATTTTGTTTGCGCCTCCGGCTATCATAAAGTAATCAGCCACAACAGATACTTTGCCAATTTCCAGTATCATGATATCCCGCGCTTTTTTCTCCGCGGCCAGGTTTTCTGCCAAACTAACCAGCCTTCCTGCCTCTTGAGACAATCAGATTCCTCCTTTTAATTTTGAGGATAGTTTTTACCTATAATAACTGTTACCATCACATCGGAATCGGCAATTTCTTCTTTGCGCATATCGGCGCTTGGAATAAGTGTTGCTATTTCTTTAGCTGCATCCATGCCAGGAACCCGGCTAATCACCTGTGAGATAAGGTAGTTGTAATGGTCGGCGTTGCCGTACCTTACAACTGTGAAGCCTGCTTTCTCGAGTATGGAGGCGGCATGGGAAGCAATACCTTTAACGCCGGAGCCATTTAAGACCTCTACTGTAACCTCACTTGGGCGGATATGTAAATCAGCTCCGGATAGCCAGGCTGCAAGCAGGGGGATGCGGTCGATGTCAACCTGCCAGAAGCTGCCTTCAGTCATTATAATTTCGGAGCCGTCAATTTTTCTGATATTGTCCGGCCCTTTATATTTAACTTCTTTTAACGATTCAATTGTCAACAGCAGTTTACGCCAGGTGAGGTTGGTGGCTAAAAGTGATGAAGCGCTGTGCAGTGTCTTTATTTTTTGCCACCAGTTTCCGCCGGCAACCCTGTCAGCCATGGCGGTGAGCACAATGCGCCTGTTTTCCAGTCTTTCGGGGGAGGTAAGTCCTTCAGCATAGATTGTGCTAAGTACATCGCCGCCATTTAGTATGGCTTTTTCTTTAAGCCCGCCCAGCTGGTCAACTGTTTTGGGAAGCATATCTTCATCTATTTCCATAAAATAATGGATTGGAATATCCATAAGACGGCTTACTGTATCTACTAAAAGTTCCCTGCCTCCGGCACTGTATACTTCACCTAAGCTTCTGGGGCCGGGGCTTTCATCTTCGACCAGTGTTTCAACAGGCAGGTAAATAGCGCGGAAGTCCTTTTTCTGAGGATGAAAAGCAACTAAAACCACTTCGGCGGTATGAGCACCACTGTCTTTATCAGACACTACAAACAGCAGCAGATTTTCTTTTTTACCCTCTACAGGACGGGGGAGGGATGCTGCCCACGAAGAGTTGTCCTGCAATGAGTTAAGCACACCGATAAAACGTATGCTAAAAAGAACAGTAGCCAGGAAGCCGCATAAAACCAAAAGAAAAAGTAAGCGGCCTGTTTTAACCCGCTTGCGTCTAGTTTTTATTTGATAGAGCTGCCCCCGGCCCATAATATCACCCCTTTACAGGGTTATGTCAAGCAACCAGTTCCAAAAAGAAACTGTCGACGGATGGACGGCTTGTTTTCCTGACATTATGTAGCTAATTGAGTGAGCTACAACATCAAGGAGGCCTGAGTGAAAATCGTTGCATATTTTTACGCGCAATTGTTCTACTCCGGGGTAATTACGTCCTGGTTCGATTTTATCAGCTGCATAAAGAATACGTCCAAGCAGGCTCATTCCTGGCAGTCCAAGTGTATGGCAGCGGATAGCATCCAGTACTGTTTCATCATTGAAACCCCAACTGCGGGCAATAAAAGCACCAATTGGAGCATGGAGCAGGACCGGGTAGCGGCGATGAAACCAATCCACTTCAATGTCATTGGCCTCTGCAAGAAAAAAGAGTTCGCCGGGCGATAGATGGCGGGCACAATCATGAAGCAAACCGGCCAATTGGGCCTGTGATTTGTCTGCCCCGAGATCCGAGGCTAATTCCACGGCTGTTTTGGCCACACTGGAACAGTGCAGGAAAAGTGCGGGCGGTAATTTCTCCCGGAGCAGTTGGATTGTTGGCTCAACCGGCATATCTTTCACCTAACATAGTCTTTCGACAGCCTGTTTTATTTTTCCTGCATGCCAGTGAAGCAAAAAAGGCAACGCAATGTTGCCTTATTCTTCGGGACGGGGCTTAGCCTCGTTTACTACCAGTTTACGCCCGCCCAGTTCCTTACCGTTCATTTGTTCCACAACCGCTTCTGCATCCTCTTCCGCCACTTCCACAAATCCATACCCTTTGGAGCGTCCGGTTGCCCGCTCTGTGATAATTCTGACACTTATAATCTCGCCGACTTCACTAAAGTAGGTTTTCAATTCATCCTCGTTGGTTGTCCAGGGGATGTTTCCCACATAAATTGTTTTGGGCACGTCTGATATTCACCTCGCTTTTTGAAACTAATTTTAGTATCTGAAGAAGCGCAGGTTTTATACCTTATTCATTAATACTACAGTAAAGACGATTTTTAAAAATATACTCGGTGACCGATTCAGGCGTCAGGTATTTAATTGTTTTTCCCTCTGCCACACGCCTTCGTATTAAAGTTGAAGAAATGGCAACTGCAGGAATCTCCAGAATATCAATATTTTCCATTGTTTCGGGACAGGCTGAGCCAAGAGTGTCTTTTAACTTGTTTAGGGAATAGCCGGGTCTTGTAGCGGCAATAAAAGTGCAGATGGAAAGAAGTTCACTGTAATCTTTCCAGGTTAAAATCTCTAGGATAGCATCAGCGCCGGTAATAAAAAACAACTGTACTTTTTTGCCGAAATATTCATGGAAATAACGGACGGTATCAATGGTATAAGTGGGCGCTCCGGAAGGCTGGTCTATTTCCACCCTGGAGACAGTAAAATATGGATTAGTTATGGTGGCTACCATTGTCATCAGATAACGGTGTTCTGCTTCGCTGACAGTACGGTTTTCTTTGTGCGGCGGTTGCCCGGAAGGCACAAATATGACATGGTCAAGCCCGTACTGGATGCGGACTTCTTCGGCGGTAACCAGATGCCCGAGGTGGATCGGGTCAAAAGTTCCCCCCATTAACCCTAATCTATGTACTTTCTCTCTGTCAGGCAGGTTCAGCATTCTGATTCCCCTTTCATGCCTAAATTACCATGAATAAATTGTTTTGTAAAGGAAAGAAGAACAGCCCGGTGGAAAGCCGGGAGAGAAGACGCAGCGAGGCATTTCTAACAGGCAATACTTGGGACATTTAAGCATTTTATACCATGCCGGATGATTATTGCGTTTATACCGTATGGTTAACATAATATTAATTTTTATTAACAATCTGGCCGTGTCAGAGTAGATTTACGCTGTTGCCCATTTCTTTCTTTTCTGTCTATAATAAGCCTGTTAACATAATATCAGCTCATTAAGACAGAAAGAAAGGAGTACTTAACTTATGGGGAAAAGGCTTCTGATTTTTACTGTTTTTGTATTGGCGTTTCTTCTTTTTGCTCAGGCAGCGTTTGCTTCAGGTATTTATCTGGTGCAGCCCGGAGACACATTATGGTCAATCTCACAGCGCTATAATACCACGGTAAGCGCTCTGGCCGGGGAAAATAACCTGTCTGACCCGGGATATATTGAAGTGGGGCAGAGGTTGGTTGTCCCCGGAGCAGAACAAACAGTGCATATTGTTTCGCGCGGGGAAACACTGTGGCAGATTTCGCGCAACTTTAACGTTACAGTGGACGCTATTGCCCGTGAGAATCAGCTCACAGATATCAACCTCATCGAAATCGGGGACAGGCTTGTTATTCCCAAAGCAGAAGAAATGCCTGCTGAAGTTAGCATTCAGGCAGCGTCACGCGGTGGCCGCACTTTTTCAGCTTCCGAGCTTGAATTGTTTGCCCGCCTGGTTCATTCTGAAGCGGCAGGTGAACCTTATCTTGGCCAGGTGGCTGTTGCTGCTTCGGTTTTAAACAGAGTGGACAGCTCTCGCTATCCAAACACTCTGTCAGGAGTAATCAACCAGGTAGTCAATGGCTTCTATCAATACAGCCCGGTTCTTGACGGCCGCATAAACATTCCCGCCTCTGAAAGTGCCAGGAGAGCTGTAAGTGATGCCATCAACGGTTCTGACCCTTCACTGGGTGCAACAGGGTTTTATAACCCGAGAAAAACAAGCAACCAATGGGTACGCCAACAGCCTGTAACTACCGTAATTGCAAACCATGTGTTTTTCCGTTAAAAAAACAGGCAGACTCTATAGTGAGGCCACGCACAACAAGCGTGGCCTTTTCTTATGATGAGCGAAGCAATTACGTCAAGGATGCATATTATCACGCGCAGGTTTGTGACGCAGCAGCTGTTATCATTCGCTTTTAGCTGGTGGTTGCCTGCAGGAGATTACATTTTTCTGTGGAACTTATGTAGAATATTGCAAGCTGTGCTCGACTTAAAGGAGGCCCACTTTTGAAGCTGTACCAGGGTTGGAAGGTGACACTTGCCGGCATGGGCATTAACTTTCTTGTCGGCATGTCTTATACATGGAGCATTTTTGGCAGAGGCCTGAGTACGCAGTTTGGCTGGACACAGGCTGAAGCGGCGTTACCCTACACTGTTTATATCTTTTGTTACTCGCTGATGATGATTGTGGCCGGCAGATTACAGGACAAAATAGGCCCTCGCATTACAGCCACAGCAGGCAGCATCCTGGTTGGGGCTTCATTTATTATAAGTTCCTTTTTTTTGCAGCCGTATAGTGTTGCCATAATTTGGGGCCTTCTTTTCGGTGCAGGGTTGGCCTGTTGTTTTGCTTCTGCGACACCGGCAGCGGTTAAATGGTTCGCGGCAGCTTTACACTGGCTTTTATCCTGCTCACACTGTTTTGCCTGACAGCTGTCATACTTTCACTGTTTTTAAAAGAGCCGGATGCAAAACTTTGCGAGTCCGCCGGTCAAACGCCGGTGCTTCACATGCAGTAAGGAGAGCATAATGATATGGTAAATGTACCACCATCAGTGAGCGTGCTTTATACGCTGTATGAGTCCTTTAACTCCAGTTTCTTTGACAGCAAACTGCCTGCAGCGGGCGAGGTTACAATTGAGTATTCCTCAAGGCTTACTGCGTCAGCGGGTATCTGCTATCCCGGGAAAAAGGTGATTAGGCTGTCAACCCATTACCACCTCAAATTCCCGGAGCAGGCCGCATCAACCCTGCTGCATGAAATGGTTCACTTTATTGTACCGGGACATGGTGCAGCTTTCAGGGAGTGGATGCGCAGGATTAATAACAGCGGGGGAAGTGTGGCACTGCGTTCAATTGAAAGGTCAACAAAGGCTTCCTTTAAGTGGAAATATGTCTGTACTAAGTGTAAAAAAGAATATCTGAGAAAAAGAAGATTAAAAAGTAAAGGTAAGCACTTTCTCTGCGGCAGTTGTAAAAGCAGGCTGCATGAATTAATGTTATAGATTAGTTGTCTTTAAAGAGGAAAAAGGACGGTTAACACGGAATAAATATACTGAAAATTCCAATTATAGGAGGCCTGTCTGTGGAATTATTACCTTTAAACAGTGTGGCTGAGGTAGATGCTGAGGCATTAGGAGTCGGGCCCGTTCGGGCCGTATTTCTTGCTCCTGAGGATCCCAGCTTTATGCTGGCGATTAAGCTTTCTTATGAGAAAGGCCTTGTAAGCCCAATTTTAATCGGGCGCAAACAACAGATGCTGGAGGCGGCGGTTAAAGCAGGATTTGATATCAGCCGTCAGAAGCAGGTCCATTTGGATGACCTGCAGGTTATTGCAAATCATGGCCTTAACATGCTTTTTAACGGTGAAGTTGATTTAGTCAGCAAGGGTCAAATGTCGACAAACTTTGTCTACAGGGCGGTTATTCAGAGTGAGAAAAAAAATGGCACCCAGAGGCTGATTGCGGTCACTTCTTTTTGGGAGATTGTTCCACTTAAACACTTTGTGATTCTGACCGACCCCGGCGTTAATATTGAGCCTGACGTACAGGCTAAGATTGAACTTGTGAAGAAGGCCATTGCTTATCTTGGCCTTTTTGGCCACCGGGAACCACGTGTGCTTGCTCTTTCAGCCAGTCGTGAGATAGACAGAGACCTCCGCTCTCATCTGGATGTTAAACAGATCAGAGAGGCTCTGGCTGCGGATGGGTATAACTGCAGCGTGGAAAGCGGCGGCCTAATTGATATTTTTGAGACAGCCGCTGACAAAAGGGCAAATATTCTCCTGATGCCTCACCTTGTGACCGGGAACAGCCTGGTCAAAATGGATTTTTGCCTGGAAGTGAAGCGGCGTGGCATTGTTATGACTACGCGGGGGCCTGTGCTTGTCCCGTCAAGGGCTGATTCGTCTTCACACCTTGTGGACGAGATTTCTCTGGCGGTGGCAGTAGCAACCAGGTTTAAGGAGGGATTTGATGAAAACCTTTGATGAAATTTTAAAATCCGCCCCGGCCAAACATATTCTTGTGGCCCCCGCACCCCACGGTAGTGTATCGCCTGCAGCTGTTGGCGGGGGACACAGTCTGACACTGCTGCCAGGCGGCGGTGCAGCTGTAAAAGAAGCCTGCCGTATGGTCAGGGAAAAAGAAGCCGATATTCTTATGCAGGGAGACATGCCTCTTGGTGAGTTCTTCGCCTTACTTGCAGAGGCGGGTGTAAAGAGGGATGCTTTGAGCTTTGTTACAGTGTTGGAGAATAAAAAACAAAATAAGCTTCTGCTCCTCACCGACACCTATATCCACAACTTCCCTACACTGGAGCAGAAAATTAAGATCCTAGAGAGGGCCATTGCTTTTGCCCGCCTGTTGGGAATTGAAACCCCCAAGGTAGCAGCACTTTCAGCCATAGAGACAGTAAACGCCGCCATCGTTTCCACTGTGGACGCAGCTGTCCTCTCCAAGATGTCACAGCGCCGGCAGTTTCAGGCCATGGTTGAAGGCCCGCTTGATATAGATGCTGTATTGGCCAGGGAAGCTGCTGTTAAGAAAGGCATTGAAAGTACTGTTTGCGGTGATGCTGACATTATACTCTGCCCGGATATTGAAACTGCTACTGTCCTTTCTCAGGCCTTTACTTTTATCGGTGCTTATCCCGCGGCAGGGGTATTGCTTGGTGCTTTCCCCCTTGTCATCAACCCCCGCCTGATACCTCCTGACTTTAAAGAAGTGGAATTAGCCCTCGCAGCTCTGAGAGCAGGTGATTTTCAGTGAGCAGCCCGCTAATACTGGTGCTCAATGTGGGGTCTACCAGCACTAAAGTTGCTTTGTATGGCGGCAGTGAGCAGTTATGCCAGGAAGAACTTCCTTTTTTGCAGTCACTGCCCCTGGCTGAACAATTTTCTCCCCGCCGCAGCCAGCTTTTGGATTTCCTGACGTTAAAAGAAATAAAAGCCTCTCAACTGAGTATCATAGTTTCGCGCGGTGGACTGATGAAGCCTCTTCCTGCCGGTACTTACAGCATTAATGCGCAGATGTGCTCAGACCTTAAAGCAGGCCGCTATGGGGTGCACCCCTCGGGCCTGGGGCCTGTTATTGCCCTGGAAATAGCATCGCCGCTTGGTATCCCTGCTGTGACTGTGGACCCTCCATCCACAGATGAATTCCATGAACTGGCCCGTATCAGCGGCCTTCCCGGGGTGGAGCGAAAGAGCGCTTTTCATGCTTTGAGCCAGAAAGCGGCGGCACGTAAAGCGGCCAAAGAAAAAAGCATGCGCTATGAAGACTGCAACTTTGTTGTTGCTCATCTTGGCGGCGGCATCACTGTGGGGGCGCACCTGCAGGGCAGAGTGGTGGACTGTTCTCACGGCCTGAGCGAAGGGCCTTTTACCCCTGAACGGGCAGGCGCTCTGCCAACTCTTGCCCTTCTGGAACAGTCTGCCGGAATTGAGGTGCAGGAACTTAAGCGCCGCCTGGTAGGCGAAGGAGGGCTTTCGGCTTATCTGGGCACAAAAGATGCCCGCGAGATTGAAAAACGTATCAATGCCGGTGATAAGGAAGCAAAGCTCCTGTTTTCCGCCATGGCTTACCAGGTTGCCAGGGAAATAGGCGCCATGGCAGCGGTACTTGGCGGCAAACTGGACGGTATTGTTTTGACAGGAGGGCTCTCCCGTTCTGCCATGCTGGTGGAATGGATAAAAGAAAGAGTATTTTTCCTGGCTGATATTTACATCTTTTCGGAAAATGAAATGGAGGCTTTGGCACAGGGAGCACTCCGCGTCCTGACAGGAGAGGATGAGCCTGTTTTATACAACTAAAATTATTTATAAAAAAAGAGCCTGAGCTCTTTTTTTATACTGTCTTTACCAATTGTGTTGAAAAAATTGCCTCCAAGTCTTGCTTTGGCGTTGAGATAGGCTTGATGTTAAATTTTTCTACCAGTATGTTGAGTACATTTGGTGTGAGGAAAGTAGGCAGGCTAGGCCCCAAATAGATATTTTTCAATCCCAGATGCATTAGGGTAAGCAGGATTGCCACCGCTTTTTGCTCATACCAGGAGAGGATCAGTGTCAGCGGCAGTTCGTTTACACTGCAGTTGAAGGCGTCTGCCAGTGCCAGTGCGATACGGATCGCCGAGTAAGCATCATTACACTGTCCCACATCGAGCAGACGGGGAATACCCCCGATACTGCCAAGGTCTTTGTCAAAGAAGCGGAATTTACCGCAGGCCAGTGTGAGTATTACAGTGTCCCTGGGCGTTTGCTCCACAAAATCGGCATAGTAGCTGCGCTTTGACTTAACGCCGTCGCAGCCTCCCACCAGAAAGAAATGCCTGATGGCCCCACTTTTTACTGCCCCGATAACTTTATCAGCTATGCCTATTACCGCCTGGTGTGCAAATCCCACCATAACACTGCCTTTATCCTTGTCACTGTCAAAGCCGGGCAGGGCGAGTGCTTTTTCTATTAAAGGTTCAAATTTGCCGTTGTCTACATGCTTTACGCCCGGCCAACCCACCAGGCCTGTGGTAAAGATGTTTTCGGCATAGGAAAATTGGGGTTTTTGTATGCAATTTGTGGTCATCAGGATGGCTCCCGGAAAACTGGCAAACTCTTTCTGCTGGTTTTGCCAGGCTGTACCGAAGTGGCCGTAAAAGTGCGTATATTTCTTTAGTTTGGGATAACCGTGCGCCGGCAGCATCTCGCCGTGGGTATAAACGTATATTCCTTTATCCTCTGACAGTGCCAGCAGTTCTGCCAGGTCTTTAAGGTCGTGCCCTGAAATAAGGATGCACTTGCCCTTTTTATGGCCAAGAGGGACTCTGGTTGGGACCGGGTGGCCGTAAGCGCCGGTGTTGGCTGTGTCGAGCAGTTCCATGGCACGCAGGTTCATTTCACCACACTTAAGCACCAGTTCCAGCCATTCATTTGTAGCAAGGTCACTCTTGGTCAACGCCGCCATTCCTTCCTGAATGAAGGCGTAAATTTTATCGTCTTCCTCTCCCAGTACAGCCGCATGATCTGTATACGCTGCCAACCCTTTAATTCCATAAAGAAGAATCTGCTGCAGCGATTGAATATCCGGGTCTGTTTCTCTGTCAGAATTAAGACTTACACCTTTCCCCTGTTCCACCAGTCCTGAAATATCTGCGGCAGGGCTAAAGTTTGCTGCAGGGTGGCCGATATTTATATTGCCGCCAACTTTAGAGACCTCTTCTTTCAGAGAATCCCTAAGGCGGACACACTTGGTGATATATTCCCGAAAGCGTGCGGGGTCAAAATCAACGTTTGTCAGTGTGGTAAAGATACCTTTAACTGTAAAGTTGTTAACCTCATTATTGTTTATACCAACTTTGCGTCCGAGAACCGCATATAGCGAAAGCCCCATGATGGCATGAATCAGAAGATCCTGCAGTGCTGCAATCCCCGGGTCTTTTCCGCACACACCCGCAGTAGTACAGGCAACTCCTTTGGCCGCCTGCTCACACTGGTTGCAAAACATGCTCATTTAAGTATTCCTCCCGGTATTATTGATGTTTATACTCTAGCGTTTCCCCAATACCCTCCTGTGATGTATATAATTAATTTATTAAAAAAAAATTAGATATTTTTTCTCAGAAAAGCAGGAGTTTCTAAATTTGTATCGAAACGGTAATAAAGTATCTATGGAAAATTATAAGTAAAAAATTAAATAATCGGTAGGAGTCTCCTATCCGACAAAGGCAAACCTGTTGAAAGACAGGGACGCAAAGCCATGGATCTAAGGGCGAAAGCCTATGATAGCCAGGTTGCCGAAGAGCGGAGTTTTTATTTTAAAAGCTTCAGCCAACGGCTGAAGCTTTTAATTTCGGCGGACGAGGTGGCTCCCGGAAACGGGGGACAAGCATGAAAAGATTTAGGATACTGGTATTCATATGCGCAGTACTTCTTATTGGAAGCAGCGCGTTTGCCACGCAGCAGCTCTTGCCGCCCCGTACAGCGGAGCCTGCAGCCGAAACTGCCGGGACATCCGGCGAGGTAGATTTTATTGACAAACATGGCATCATTAATGCGGAAAATGAAAACGAAGAAGATAAATCACTCCCTTTAACAGCAATTGAATCAGAAACTATACAGCCGGATGAAAATGCTGCAGCGTTACCCTTGCCGGCGGATGAAAATGACAAGCCTGAAGCGGCAGCCGGCACTGCAGCTGCTGTAGCGAAAACGTCAGCGCAACCCGGGCCTGTTGTAACTAATGCTGTAGCGGCGGCAGGTCCCCCTGCGCCTGCTGCAAGTAAAGCTGAAGCGGCAGCCCCGGAAAAGAAAGCTCCAGCCAGCCCCTATAGCCTCAAGTCTCCTAGGAATTATACATTTGTAACAAAGATTACTGTAAAAAATTCAGGAACAGCAAACTCCGGCGGCATACGGCTGCAGATTCCCCTGATGGCAGCATCTTCTCTCTACCAGGTCCAAAAAGATGAAAGCTTTTCCATATCGCCATCTGAAATTCAAAACCAGCAGGGCGCACGTATCGGAGTCTTTGTCATCGATGATTTGGCGCCGGGTGCAGAAACAGTACTGGAACTTCGTTATAATATTACTACTTCTGTCATAGAATTCTTCAGCCGCTATTTGCCGGTGGCATCAGATAGCCTGCCCGCCGTTTACATGGAACCTTCTAAAGGTGTAGAAAGCGATAGTCAGGCCATTATCAACCTCTCCTCTAAACTGACACAGGGTATGGGCACAGACTGGGAGATGGCCGAAGCAATCACAGCGTGGGTGGCAAAGAATATTATTTATGATGCTGCGGCTTCAAACCGCAACAGCGGGGCTCTCCAGGCGCTGCAGGCGGGGCGGGGTGTGTGTGAGGATTATGCGGCGCTCTCCGCAGCACTGGCCCGGGCGGCAGGAATACCTGCCCGCATAGTTTACGGATACACTGACAGAGGCAGCAGATGGCCCGGCGAAGGCGCATTTAATCTGAGCGGCTTCCGTCATGCCTGGGTAGAGTATTACCTGCAGGGGAGAGGCTGGGTGCCGGCAGAACCCACACGCAGCAACTCCAGGCTTTACTTTGGCACCCTTCCCCACAACCGGTATATTGCACAAAACTATAATGACATCTCGCTGAAGGTGAATTACAAAGGTGGTAAACTAGCCGTCAGCTGGACAGATTCCCTGGAGTAAGCGGAACCCCTATCACCCCCAAGTGATAGTTCCCAAAAAGAAGCCGGACTTCCCCGAGTCCGGCTTCTGCCTGTGTATAGGAAATTATGGTCTTTTGTCTCATTCTCCCTGGCTGGTTGTTTGTATGGTGTCAACAAGGTCAGCTTTTACAATCAGTCGTTTGGTGTTTGTGGTAAAAAGGCAGGTGGTAAGGGTGAGTTCGGGTTTACCCGTTGATTCTACTACGCTCCAGTCGCGGCTGTGGGTGATAAAGCTTTCCCGAACAATGTAGCGGTAGAATTTATCCCCGACTACAAGGGTAATTTCATCGCCTGTTTTTAGCTTGTCAAGGTTGCGAAACCAGGAGCCGTAAACTCCTCTGTGTGCTGCAATTGACACATTGCCCGTTTCCGGGTGGCTGCTCTGAGGGTAAAAACCTGGTCCGCGTTTTAAATCTGCCTCGCTCACACCATGTATAACCACTGCTGAAAGCTTGATTTTGGGTATATGCAGCATCCCGTCAGCATCGGGTAACCCTGTCGGTATTTCCTTCTTGTTCTCTGTGGGTACGGTTTCACCTTCAATCGGTTCCTCAAGAGGTTCAGCCTCAATGGCAGGCATCTGTTCCTCCCAGGCTACCATTGCCCTGTACTGATAGTAATAAGAAGCCCCCCACCTCGAAAGGGGCATGGCAACCAGGAGCAGTCCGATTATGATAATGACTGTACCCAGCAACCTGTTTCCCTGTCTCATGGGCGCAACCTCCTAAGAATGACGTGCTAGATAAAGAGCAGGCCAAGTGATATAATCACCCCGGAGAAGAGCATGGCCATGATGCAGTAGCCCATGATGTCGCGGGCGTTGAGGCCGGCGATGCCCAGTGCGGGAAGGGCCCAGAAGGGCTGGACCATATTGGTCCAGGCATCCCCCCAGGCAATGGCCATGGCGGCGCGGGCTGTGTCTGCGCCCAGTGCCGCACTGGCAGGGAGAATGATGGGTCCCTGGACGGCCCACTGCCCGCCGCCGGAGGGGACAAAGAAGTTTACAATACCGGCTGAAATAAAGGTGAAGAAGGGGAAGGTAAATGCGGTGGAAAAGCTGACAAACCATTGTGATATAACTGCGGCAAGGCCTGAGGATACCATCATGCCCATAATACCGGCATAGAATGGAAACTGGAGGATGATGCCGCCGGAGCTTTTTACTGCTGTGTAAAGGGCATTGATGTAGCGGCGCGGAGTCCAGTGCAGGAGGACGCCGCTAAACATGAAAATGAAGTTAACTATGTTCAGGTTGAGTGTGCTGCCCCTGCCAAAGTAGTAGATGAGATAGATGAGGGCGCCCAGAGCAAGCAGAAGTGAGATTACAGGGCTGTTCTCAACCCTCTCGGCAGGAGTGGATGCTTTTGGAATAACAACTTCTTTTTCTTCCAGCAGGGCGGGGTCCACTTCTACCACTTCTTTGGGCATCATCAGGCGAGCCAGGATAGGCAGGGTGAGGATAAGAACAGCGGCGATGATAAGATTAAACGGCGCAAAAATTGTCTGGCTGACATTGATACCGCCTGTTAGAGCATAAGACCAGTCGCTTGCTGTGGCAAGAGCCAGGGGGATTGAGCCTGCCAGGCCGGCATGCCAGACAAGGAATCCCATGTAGGCGCAGGCTATAATCAGGCGGTAGTCCAAGCCTTTGACTTTGCGGGCCATCTCACGTCCAAGCAGGGCGCCCACTACAAGGCCAAATCCCCAGTTAATCCAGCTTGCTATGGCTGCCACAAAGCAGGTAATCATGATAGCGCTGGCAGGGGTTTTTGCCAAAGAGGCGATAGCTTCCAGGACCTTTTTAACCGGCGGGCTGTTGGCAAGGGCGTGGCCGGTCACCAGCACAAGCACCATCTGCATGGAAAACGCCAGCAGGTTCCAGAAGCCGTTTCCCCAGTGCTGCACCATTTGATAAGCGCTGTTGGCAGTGAGTAATATTCCGCCGATGAAGACAATAAATGTCAGGATTGCGGCAAACAGGAAGGGGTCAGGCAGATACTTCTGGACGAGGTTTACAAAAAAACGCGTCATCTTTTGAAACATAAACTTTACCTCCTTTTTTTTATCCGTTTGCAAAGCTGTCTTTCCTGCTGTCATTTATCACCTCCCTCATACCAAAATAATGCTATAGAGTAAGTATATAGACAAGCTTATTATATCATATCCCTACATTTTGTTGACAGAAAAAACATATTTTTTTACTCATAAGGCTCTAATCAATTCTATTCATTGACAGGCTCTCTCATGTAACTATTATTTGCAGCAAACAATTCAGACAGATTTGATGCAAATGTGAATCAAGTTATGCAGTATTAAATCATAAAACCGGTCTTAAAGAAGATTTGAGCCTGCAAACTAAGTTGTCTTTTCCAACAAGGTCGGCAGGTTGTGATGTGTATGATTCTCAGATATTTTTAGTGCAGACTGCGTCTTTGGTATGCGAATTGCATAAATATTATAAAGCACAAAATTAATCATGCTTATAATAGTGTTATAAAAATACAGGCAGGAGGTTGAGAGATGTCGACACTTGAAGAGAAACGGCAGATAAATTACGAGTTTTGGCTGCAGCAGGATCAGGAGCTTCTGGCAAGACGTGGGGAGGCTTATAATGTAGGCGGGCAAAAGCAGGCGGAGCGCCTGGCCAAACAGGGAAAACTGCCTGTACGCCAGTTGATAGAGATGCTGATCGACCAGGGCAGTGACTTTTATGAGCTTGGGATTGATGCCGGTTATAATATCGGATACAAAGAGCAGCCGCACATACCTGGAGGCGGCCTGGTGACAGGCGTGGGTAAAGTCCATGGCAAAGACTGTATGATATTTGGCAATGAGAGCAGGATGACTGCCGGTACTTATTACCCCATTACGTTAAAAAAGCACATGCGGGCACAAAAAATCGCCGAACAGTGCGGCCTTCCATGCATATATATTGCTGATTCGGGCGGTCTTTTTCTGCCTCTGCAGCTTGGCGGTTTTGCCGATGAGGGTATGTTTGGCTCCATGTTCTATAACATGACACGCATGTCGGCCAAAGGAATCAAACAGTACACCCTCAGCACCGGGGGCAATACTGCCGGTGGCGCATATATTGTCTATCTGGCCTGTGAATCGATCATGATTGATAAACTGGCCTACGCCTTTTTGGCCGGGCCGCCCATGGTGCGTTCCGCCATCGGTGAAGAGATTTCTGCAGAAGATTTGGGCGGTGCATATGTTCATACACAGCATTCAGGCGGCTGTGACCATTATGTGCGCACCCAGGAGGAAGGGGTCGCCAAGTTGCGGGAAATCATCGCTTTTGACCCGCCGCAGAAATTTTACTCTCACCGCTATGAACAGCATGAAGAACCTCTTTACGGGTCGGAAGAGCTCATGGCCTGCATGCCCTCGGACCCCTACAGGCCCATCGATGTCAGGGATGTAATCAAGTGTATTGCCGATGGCAGCTACCTGCAGGAATACAAGGCCAACTATGCACCGGGCAGGGGCGACAGTATTATCTGCGGTAAGATCTGGCTAAAGGGCATGCCCATCGGTATTGTGGCATCCAATAAAACCGGTGTTATTTTTATTGAGGCAGCCCGCAAAGCAACCGAGTGGGTGGTGCGCTGCGGCAACGATAAGACACCGCTTTTATATATCCAGAATTCGCCGGGCTACATGGTGGGTAAAAGTGAGGAATGGGGCGGTATCGGAAAATACGGGTCGGACATGGTGCGCGCCTGCGCCTGTGTGGAAGTACCAAAGATACAGTGGGTAATCGGCCCCGACCACGGCGCGGCCAACTACGGGATGTGCGGCCGTGCTTACAATCCCCGCTTTGTTTTTCATACCATGCGCGCCAGGACTACTGTGATGGCAGGCAGGACTGCAGGCTTTATCCTGGAAACCATTGAAAGAAAAAACAAGAGTATTAAAGGAGAAGCGGTGGACGAAGCAAAGATGTCTGAATTCCGAAGTGAGATGATTGAGCGCTATGACCGTGAGGGCCATCCCTATTTAACAGGATCACTCCTGTTCCATGATGGTATAATCACCTGGTCTGAGGCCAGGGACAAAATAGCCAGGGGGTTTGAACTGGCACTGCACCGGCCAATCCCCGACTCCACCTTCGGCAACTTCAAATTTTAAAAGATTTGTCCACCCAGCTTAATAATCAGCCTGGCGGTTTCCCGGGAGTCACTGAGGACCATTTGGGTAAGTTCGGTAAATCTTTTTTCCAGTCTGTCGTCTTTCACGCGGCAGGCAACTACAGCATAACCGCCGGCCGCCAGGTTATTGTCCTTGTAGTAATCGTACAACATGTCAATGTCTTCCAATTTACCTGCCTCCTACCCGGTCCAGTTCTTTGCGCAGGGAAGAATTTACCTTCTTTATCATCTCTGCCCTTGAGACGAAGAAATCCCTAACTTCCTGATCTTTGGCAAGGCCTGCATAAAGCTTGAGTTTTTTGGTGGTGACGTCAGTCATTGTGATGGCGGTTATGAGGGCAATCTGGTCGTTGGCTTCAAACAATATGTTATTATCCAGCATTTTAACACCCCGGTAAATGTGATTAATAATAGTATCTGCAGCCAGTTACAAAATATACCACTGCTTGGCGGGATTGGGTGAAGCTGTTAGTCTTGCATTTAATTGTTTCCTGCGTATATAATAGTAAGAAAGCCTGTCCACAGGCTTTTATTGCAGGTATTAAAGTATAGGAGGCAGTCAGGTGGCCGATTATAATCCGCGAAAAATTGAACCAAAATGGCAGGAATACTGGGAAGAACACAATTTTTACCGCACTGACGACAGTGCTGGGAAAAGGTATTATGTATTGGAGATGTTCCCTTACCCCTCAGGGAAGCTGCATATGGGGCATATGCGCGTTTATTCCATTGGGGACGTGCTGGCAAGGTTTTTGCGCATGAGAGGGTACAGTGTACTGCATCCCATGGGCTGGGACGCTTTTGGGCTTCCCGCTGAAAATGCTGCCATTGAACACCAGGTTCACCCGCTTGAGTGGACAAATGCCAATATCAAAGCTATGAAAGAACAGCAGCGCGCACTTGGCATCAGCTATGATTGGGACAGGGAAGTAACCACCTGCGCACCTGATTATTACCGCTGGACGCAGTGGTTGTTTTTACTTTTTTACAAGCGCGGCTTAGCTTACAAGAAAATGGCTTCAGTCAATTGGTGTCCGGGATGTGAAACCGTGCTGGCAAATGAGCAGGTGGAAGACGGCGGCTGCTGGCGCTGCGGCAATGAAGTGGTGATGAGAGACCTGGAGCAGTGGTTCCTGCGCATCACCGACTATGCCGAGCGGCTGCTTGACGACCTGAAGCTGCTGTCGGGCTGGCCTGAGCGCGTGCGTGTTATGCAGGAAAACTGGATAGGCAAAAGTACCGGCGCAGAGATCGACTTTCCCATCACGGGCAGAGATGATAAAATAACTGTTTTTACAACCCGCCCCGATACTCTCTACGGCGTTACATACATGGTACTGGCGGCTGAACATCCCCTGGTGGATGAACTGACCAGGGGCACAGAGCATGAGGCAGCAGTCAAAGCTTTTGTGGAAAAGGCCCGTCGCGTCAGTGAGATAGACCGCACGTCGGAGGAAATGGTAAAAGAGGGCATCACTACCGGGGCAGCATGCATAAACCCTGTCAACGGCGAGGAAGTGCCGATTCTTGTGGGCAACTATGTGCTGATGGGCTACGGCACCGGCGCTGTGATGGGAGTGCCCGCCCATGACCAGCGTGACTTTGAGTTTGCCGTAAAGTATAAGCTTCCAATCAGGGTGGTTATTAATCCGCCGGGACGCGACCTGCGCGTGGAAGGACAGACCGAGGCCTATGAAGATGAAGGCGTAATGGTTAATTCAGCGCATTTTGACGGCCTGCCAAACGTGGAAGGTAAAAAGGCTGTCACCGGCTACCTGGATGAAATGGGACGTGGAGGGTCAAAAGTAACCTACCGCCTGCGCGACTGGCTGATTTCCCGCCAGCGCTACTGGGGCGCCCCTATCCCCATTATTTACTGTGAAAAGTGCGGCGCAGTGCCTGTACCTGAAGAAGACCTGCCGGTGGAACTGCCGCCCGATGTCACCTTTAAAAAAGGCGGCCAGTCGCCTCTTGGCGGCCACCGGGGATTTCTTAATGCGCCCTGTCCCGGTTGCGGCAGTATGGGGCGGCGTGAGACAGACACCATGGACACTTTTATCTGTTCTTCCTGGTACTATTTCCGCTATACCGACCCGCATAACGATAAAGAAGTTTTCAACCGCAAGCGCTGTGATACCTGGATGCCGGTGGACCAGTATATCGGCGGCATTGAGCACGCCATCCTTCATCTTCTGTATTCCAGGTTCTTCACCAAGGTGTTAAATGATGCCGGCCTGACCTCGGCCGTGGAGCCGTTTACACGCCTCTTGGCCCAGGGCATGGTCAACAAAGACGGCGTCAAGATGTCAAAATCCAAGGGCAACGTTGTCAGCCCGGACGAGATCATTGACAAGTACGGCGCCGATACCGGCCGCCTTTTTATCCTCTTTGCCGCGCCGCCGGAAAAGGGGCTGGACTGGAGCGACCGCGGTGTGGAAGGGTGCTTCCGCTTCCTAAAGCGCGTCTGGCGCCTGGTTGACCAATATGGCGGGATGCGTGGCGGCAATGGCGACTTTAAACAACTGGACGCCGCTGAAAAAAGTGTGCGCCGCGCTGTGCATGCCGCTTTGAAAAAAGTCACCGAAGATATCGAGGAGCGCTTTAACTTCAATACAGCCATTTCAGCCATCATGGAAGCTGTTAATGCCTGCTATGCCTATGTCAACGAAAAAGGCAGCCATATTCACGGTCCCGTGATGGCGGAAGCGCTTGAGCTTGTGGTCAAAATGCTGGCGCCCTTTGCTCCGCACCTGGGGGAGGAGATGTGGCAGCGCCTGGGGCACGCAAAGAGCGTCCACCTGCAGTCCTGGCCGTCATATGATTCATCGGTGCTTCAGGTGGAAGAAGTGGAGATAGTTGTCCAGGTTAACGGCAAGGTGCGCGGCCGCCTCACTGTGCCCGCCGGGCTGAACGAGGGTGAACTGCATGCCCTGGCTGTTTCCAACAGCCGTATTGCCGGGCTGCTTGAGGGCAGACAGGTGGTAAAGGCCATAGCCGTGCCTGACAAGCTGGTGAACCTGGTCGTACGCTGACATTTCCCGGGAAATATTGTCACAAAAATTGCGCCTCCAGGCAGGAAAAAATGGTTTTCACAGCGAAAACTGGAAGAAAATGCCGGGAGGCATCTTTATGTTCAATTTTACACGGCGTGAGCAGCTGGGAGCTTTGGTGCTGGCCGGGCTGCTGGTTGCAGGACTGCTGCTGCGTTTTTTATTGCTGCCGCGCTCCGGCGGCGGGGTTATCATTGAGCCTGCTGCGGAGCGTGGTGCACAACAGGAAACAAGCAGGGAAATTGTGGTGCATGTTACCGGGGCTGTCAAAGAGCCGGGTATCTACCGCCTGGCTGAGGGCGCCCGTGTTTTTGCGGCCATCGAGGCGGCAGGCGGCGCGGCAGCTGATGCCGATATTGAAGCGCTCAACCTGGCGGCGCCTCTTTTTGACGGCCAGCAGGTGCGAGTACCGCGGCCGGAAGAAGGAGAGAACGGCACCGCCAGAGGCGACGGCAGAGTAAATATCAATACAGCTGCAGCCTCGGAGCTGGAAAAGCTGCCAGGCATCGGGCCGGTACGGGCGGCGGCTATCGTGGAATACCGCAACAGGAACGGTCTTTTCAGGAGCCTGGAAGACTTGACCGGGGTCACCGGCATCGGGCCTAAGACTCTTGAGAGCCTGAGGGAATTTATCACCCTGTATTGACTACAAGATATCGAAGATTGCGTTTATGAGGTCGTTGGGGTTGGGCAGTTCCAACCCGGTCACAGCAGCCACGGCCATAAACGAGCCGGCGGACCAGATGAGGAGAAGTACTGCCGCCTCCCTCCACATTCCTTCTTTTACCAAACGCGGCGCATCGAAGGAAAGTACAGCCAGCAGGACCGTCACTAAAAGTATGATAAACAATGCAAATCACTCCTTGGGTAATGTCAGCGGTTAATGGGGGCCGGACGGGAAAGCTGCCCGGTGCGGCGGATATGGGCGGTAACGTGGATGTCAAACTCAAGCTGAGTGAAAACCTGCGGCCAGTTCTCACCAATCTCTCTGAAGACCTGCGGGTGACTGCGGTTTAGTATGGCGCCAAAGCCGACAATGTCTGATTCCAGTTCCTGCAGTTTTTGCAGCGCTTTTTCAATTTCAATTTTTATGGCAGCCGCCTTGGCGCTCCCCAGCTTTTTTAACATCTCCGGTGCGGACAAGTCGCTTTCACTTCTCTGGCTGGCCAGGTCGCCTTCTGCCACCACTTCGATGCTGAATGACACCTTTCCGCCACTAAGCACCGGTGTGATTGTGGCCTGGGCGCGGGAAACAGTGAGGACAACTTTTTTTTCAGGATTAAGAGGGTCCGGGACGACAATGGCAGCCAGCTTTACGCCGTTTTTCAGCAAGAGAAAACCGCGCGTTTCGATGGGGTCAAGGAAACCTCTCAGCACGTCGCCACAGAAGACGGCCGCGCCGGCCAGTGTCAGCTCTTTTTGCGGTACCACTTGCTCTTCGGCTCCGCCTGCACCCTGTCCCTGTGACTCCTGACTTCCTTCGTCCTGCCCTTGCTCCATCATTTCTTCCCGGAATTCGGGAATAACTTCAGTCAGGTGCGGGCTGATGCGAAGCACCGGGGCGTGTGTGTCCTGCCCCGGCGTGCTCATCTGCCGCTGCATCCTGTAGGCTTCCTGGGGATCGGCCTCGGAAGACGTCCTTGCCTGTGCCAGCAGGCCGAGGATTTCGTCGGCGATGCCTGTTTCCAGCCGCTCCGGTGCAGCCAGAATGTCGTGTGCCATCCCCGGCGCCACAAGCACAAAGTTGGTCAGGCGCATCTGATTGTCGCGCATGATAAAGTCCATGACGCTGTGCAGGCCGTGCTTTGCCATGTCCTCGCTCACAAGCACCAACTCGTTGTGTGAGAGGAAGATGCGCCGTGAAATGTTAAAACTCGCCTGCTGAATAGCAAGATCTATGGTGGCGCCGTTGCCTGTAAAGAGGCGTGTGGGACTGCCTCCACCGCCTCCACCTCCGCCGGCGTCACCACCGCCGGCGATGTCGCCGGGACGGATAACATCCATTGTGACAAGAAAGGGCGCTCTGCGGTCAGGCAGGTAGTCTATGGCGATGGCCCTGACAATGGCGAGGTCGTCTATTTCCACCTGGCTCCAGCAACCGGGCAAAAAGAAAAGTGGGAGCAGCAAAAGCAGACAAATGGGCAGGCGGCGGCTACCCATCCTGCTTGTCCTTTCCCTGCGCTTCTCCTGACAGCTTTCCCCGTACCAGGCTTACTGACAGCAAAAGAAGCGGCAGGCCCAGGGAATACATGCTGATGCTGTAGACAGGCCAGGCGTCCCTTAGGAAGTGGGCAAGTTCTGCCACATCGCTGTAAAGGGTGATGGAAAAGACAGCTATAATCAGACCCAGCGACAGCACTACAGGCCTGTACTCACTGAGGCCGAATACCTGCGCAATGCCCAGTGCAGCACAGTAATAAAACACAGAAGTCTTGATAAATACACCGGCCACCCAGATGATCATAATTACCACTTCAAAGCGCGTGAGGATACGGCCGATATTGATGGAGCGCACAAAGAGGTGGATGGGAAAGTGCATGGATGCGGTAAAGTCCGGGCCAAAGACGGATTGGACGGCGATGAGGGCAGTCGTCAATAGTGCGGTCGAACCGAGCACGGCGGCGGCGCCGCTGACAAGGGCGCCGCGCGGTCGGGTGAGAAAGGGCATAATTACTGCCAGGGCGACTATCTCGCCGTGCCAGGCCGCGGGGACGATGGCTCCCCTGGCAATGGGAATAATACCGCTGGCAAAAACAGGAAAAAGGTTTTCAATCTCCCAGATGGAAATTGAGAGAGAAAAAATTGCCAGCAGGGAACTTACCACCAGCAGTATAATAAATTCATTCATGCGGGCAATCACCTCAAGGCCGGACAGGACTGCAATGGCAGCGAGAAAGATAAGGGTGAAGTTAAAGACAGACAGCGGCGTCTCAGGCAAAAAAGATGTGGTGAGAAAGTCGCCAAACTGGCGCACCACCGTGGCTGCCAGATGCAGGAAGAACCAGACAAAGGAGAGCGCGACAAGTTTACCTAAAAACCTGCCCAGGATGTCCTCGCTGTATTGGAAGATGGTCCTGCCGGGGTACCTGATGCCAAGGATAAAAACTAACAGCACAGTAACAAGGCCGAAAAGGGAGCCTGCCGGGGATGCAATCCAGGCGTCGTGCCCGGCCAGTTCCGACGTGATGGCAGGGACAAAAAGGATTACTGTGGCCATGATGGTGATAAACATGAGTTCTCCTGCCTGGCGCGGGGAGATCTTACCTTTTTCCAGCATTTTTTTTCACCTCCTCATGGAATAATTCGCGCTCGTCAGGGGGCGCCGGGCGGAACCCCGCGCTTGACTTTTGGCGCACCCTGTCCCGGGTATTCAGCATTCGCGGGCGTTTAAACGACATCCACCACGGTATGCGGGCAAAGGTCTGGATGGCGTCGTCAGCTGTGCCGTGGACAAGCGGCGCAAGATAGGGGATGCCGAAGGATTGCAGGCTTGACAGGTGGATGAGGATGAGCAAAAGCCCGAATATCAGGCCATAAAGGCCCATTACCCCAGCCAGGATAAGTAGAGGAAAGCGCAAAAGCCGCAGTGAAATGGAAGCATTGAAAGCAGGGATGGCAAAAGAAGAAATGGCGGTGGTGGCTACCACTATCACCATGGCCGGTGAAACAAGCCCGGCGCGGATGGCGGCATCGCCCACCACCAGGCCGCCCACGATGCTGATGGCCTGGCCCACGGGTCTTGGCAGGCGTATACCCGCCTCCCGCAGCACCTCAAAAGTAGCTTCCATCAGCAGCGCTTCAGCCACCGCGGGAAAAGGGATGCCCTCCCTGGCGGCGGCGATACTGAGGAGCAGGGATGTGGGCAGCATTTCGTGGTGAAAGGTGGTTACTGCCACATAAATTGCCGGCAGCATGAGCGCTATCTGCAGCACAGCGATACGGAGCAGGCGGAGCAGTGTGGCGCCAATGGCCGGTCGCTCATAAAAATCTTCGGCAGCCTGGATGAACTGGAAAAAAGAGGTGGGAATAATCAATGTAAACGGTGTGTTGTCCGTTAAAATGAGCACGCGTCCCTCGAGGATGGCGGCGGCGGCTTTATCCACACGTTCTGTGTGCTCTATCTGGGGGAAAACAGACCAGGGCGAGTCTTCGATAAATTCTTCGATGTAGCCTGATTCCAGGATGCTGTCGGTGTCGATGGCGGCGATTCGCCGCCGCACTTCCTCCAATACGCGGCGGTTGACGATGTCGTCGATATAGACAAGGACTATTTCAGTCCAGGTGCGGCGGCCGGCTTTCATCGATTCAAAGCGCAGCCCCTCGTGGCGGATACGACGGCGCAAGAGCGAAGTGTTGACGCGCATTGTTTCAGTGAAGCCTTCACGCGGGCCGCGCACCACCGATTCTGTTGCCGGCTCTTCCACAGCGCGTGACTGCCAGCTGCGCGTGCCAAAGACAAGGATTTCTTTTTCCCCGTCAATCAAAAGGATTGAATCTCCGCCCAGCATCTGCCTCACGGCCTGCGAAAGGTCAGGCACAGTTGATGTCTCGGCGAATTCTGAGAGGTGTTTTTCAATGGCTGCCAGCGCGTTTCCCGCGCTTAAATCCTTGTTGAACTTAATGCTTAAATTTCCGGACTGGATGGGGCGGATAATAGTTTCACTGATTGTAGCCTTGTCGGACATGCCGTCTATAAAAAGAATCGCCAGCTTTACCATGTCGTTTCCGCTTTTAAACTCACGTATGACTATGTCCTTGCTCTCTCCGAGCAAATCTTTAACTGCCTGCAGCCGCTGCTTGAGTTCATCCGAGACGGCTAATTCAGACTTCGTTTTTTCCTTTTTAGGCCGGCTTTCTTCAGTGCGGCGCTTTATTTTCTTTTTTATTTTCTTCGCCAGGGCGAAAAAAGCGTTATTCATGGTGTCATCCCCTTAAATTAGCAATCATATAAACTATCTGCAATTAAGGTAATAATTATACTGAATTGGCAATATATATCGGCCGGGCAAACTTACAGACAAACAGAGGAATTTTTGCCTGAGTCAAGAATTAAGTAAGTAAGGGGTGATTATATGCGTTTGATGAAATGGCTTGTTCCGGGACTGGTAGTTCTCTTTTTCATTTTGCTTAACTTCAGCTCCCGGCTTTATCTTGATTGGGTATGGTTTAACCAACTTGGGTTTGCCGGTGTTTTTACCACCATACTCGGCTCTTTTTGGGCGGTGAGGCTTGCTGCCTGGCTTTTTTTCGCCGTTTTTCTTTATGTTAATCTTTACCTCACTCAGCGGGCGGTGCTCGATATGCCAAACCTGGTGCTGCGCCAGGTGCTGATGAACTCTCCAGGCGGCAACATGCTGACAAAAAGGCGCCTAAACCGCGTTTTCCTTCTGGCTTCCCTTCTTATTCCCGTTATTTTAACCTCCCACCTCGGCGCTGAATGGATGCGTATCCGTTTCTTCTTTGCCGGGGGCGAGGCCGGACTGGTTGATCCCATTTTCAACAGGGATGTGGGATTTTATATTTTCCGCCTGCCTTTTTTTGACCTGCTTTACCAGTACCTGATGGCAGTGCTTGTGGTGTCAATCATGTTATGCGGCGCCATTTATCTTTTTATCAACCCTCCGCAGCAGCTTGGTCTGCGCGGCATATTTGCCCGCCGCGGCCAGGTGCATCTTTCACTGCTTTTGGCGCTGACATTTTTAACACGGGCATTCGGCTACCACCTGCAGGCGCTGGGGCTGGTTTTTTCTCCGCGCGGTGCAGCTTTTGGCGCCGGCTATGCTGATGTTGCCGCCCAACTGCCGGCCTACCGCGTGCTGGCGGTTTTGGCGATACTTGCCGCGGCCGCACTTCTGGTCAACGCACGCCTGCGCAGCCCTCGTCTTATCGCCGGCAGCGTAGTATTGCTGGTTGCGGCCTCTGTTTTGCTGGGCGGTGTCTGGCCCGGCTTTGTGCAGAAGTTCCAGGTTGAACCCAACGAGTTTGCCAGGGAAGAGGAATTTCTCAGACACAATATTCAGTTCACGCGCATCGCCTATGGCCTTAACGACATACAGCGGCGTGAATTTCCACTCACAGGCGCCCTGGGTTACGGGGAACTGCTGGCCAATGAGGGCACAATCAACAATATCCGCCTTTGGGACTGGCGGCCGCTGCGGGACACTTTCGGCCAGCTGCAGGGCTTGCGGCCGTACTATCGTTTTTTTGATGTTGATACCGACCGCTACATGATTGACGGGCAGTACCGCCAGATTATGCTGTCTGCCAGGGAAATGAATGTTGATGCACTGCCGGCCCGCAGCTGGATCAACGAGCGTCTTATTTACACCCACGGCTACGGTGTGGTTGCCAGCCCTGTAAATGAAGTGAGCGGGCAGGGGCAGCCCAACTTGCTGCTGCGGGACTTTCCTGTTGCGGGCCCGGCTGACATCAGGGTGGATGTGCCGCAGATTTATTACGGTGAACTGACCAATAACTATATTTTTACAGGCGCTCTCACCGATGAGTTTGACTACCCGCAGGGCGAGCAAAATGCTTTTACCCGCTACGATGGGGAGGGCGGTATCCCTCTTGGCGGTATACTGCGCCAGTTGCTTTTTTCCCTTCGTTTCTCCGACTACCGCCTCCTTATCTCCTCAGAACTGCAGGCGGGGAGCAGGGTCCACTTCTACCGCAATATCAGGGAGCGGACACAGAAGGTCGCGCCTTTCCTGCAGTATGACGGCGACCCCTACCTGGTGATAAATAACGGCAGGCTGTTTTGGCTGATTGATGCTTATACCACAACCGACCGCTTTCCTTATTCCGAACCATACCAGCGGATTAACTATATCCGCAACTCCGTCAAAGTAGTTGTCGACGCCTATGATGGCACAGTAAAATACTATATTTCAGACCCTGACGATATTCTTATCCAGGCTTATGACAGGATCTTCCCCGGGCTCTTTACACCAATTGCACAGATGCCGGAAGGCCTGCGCAAGCATATCCGCTATCCTGAGCAGATGTTTAAGATACAGTCCAGGGTTTACGCCACATACCAGATGCAAAACACACAGGTTTTCTACAACCGCGAGGACCGCTGGGATTGGCCCAAAGAAATATACCAGGGCAGCGCACAGACCATGGAGCCTTACTATACCATTATCCGCCTGCCTGACGGGACAGCTCCAGAGTTTGTGCTGATGCTTCCCTATACGCCCTATAACCGTGACAATATGGTGGCCTGGCTGGCGGGACGCTCAGACGGCGATAATTACGGCGAGCTTATTGTTTACCAGTTTCCAAAGGGCGAACTCCTTTACGGCCCGGCACAAATCGAGGCGCGCATCGACCAGGATCCACGCATCTCCGAGCAGCTGTCCCTTTGGAACCAGCGGGGCTCCAGTGTAATCAGGGGCAATCTGCTTGTGCTTCCCATCAGGGGTTCCGTCCTCTACGTGGAACCGCTCTACCTGCGCTCTGACCAGAGCCAGTTTCCGGAACTGGCAAGGGTAATTGTGGCCTACGGTGAAAGGGTGGTGATGGAAAGGACGCTTGATGAAGCGCTGGCTGCTGTTTTTGGCCTGACGTTCGGCCAGGTGCCCGGCACACCTGAACCGCCTGTCACAGGCGAGCCCGTTATACCCGGCGAGCCTGTGGAAGGAGAACTGCATGAGCTGATTCGCCGTGCCTCCCAGGCCTTTATTCTGTCCGAAGAGGCAGTGAGGCGCGGGGACTGGGCTGAATACGGCAGGCTGCAGCAGGAACTGGGTAGCATCCTCATCCGCCTTGAGCAGCTTGGTGCTGAATAATGGTATGGTCAGGCGGGTAAATAAGCAGGCAACTGCTGTTTCGGAGGTAAACCAAATGAAAGAAGTATTGATTTATACTGACGGCGCCTGCTCAGGCAACCCCGGCCCCGGCGGCTATGCCGCTGTTTTAAGGTATGGAGGGCATGAAAAGGAAATATGCGGCAGTGAGGCCTATACCACCAATCAGCGCATGGAGATGAAGGCTGCCCTGGCAGCGCTTGAAATTTTAAAGGAACCCTGCCATGTGCTTCTGCACAGCGACAGCGCTTATCTTGTTAATGCTTTTAACCAGGGCTGGCTGGACAAGTGGCAGAGAAACGGCTGGCAAAACAGCCGCAAAGAACCGGTGGAAAACAGGGATCTCTGGGAGCAGCTGCTGGAGGCAGCCGGCGCTCACCGTGTGGAGTGGGTAAAGGTACGCGGCCATGCTGATGATGAATTAAACATTCGCTGCGATAAACTGGCCCGTGGCGCCTTAGAAAAAAAATAAAAAACAAGACAGAGCAAGACGGGGCACCCTCTGCGAGGACAGGCGGTTATGTTGTCTTCCTGCGCTGTGAACACTCTGATGGCAATTAACTGCCGGCCTTAACAGGGAACTTTTTACAGCTAAAGACCGTCTTAACAGGTAAAAAGAGGGGAGAGAAAACAATGCTAAAGAAAAAGACAATATTGCTGCTGTTGGCTGTACTCCTTGTATTGCCGGCCGGCTGTGGCTCTAAGTCAAGTGGTAATACTGCTGCTCCTGCACCTTCAATGCCGCCTAGTGGGCCGTCCTATGACCGGGCCGGGCCTGAATATGGTGAGCAGGGTCCGTATGCGCCGCCCTCAAAGGACAGCAGTGCGGGAGGGGCCGCGCAGCAGCGCATTATCCAGAATGCTGAGCGTTCATATGATGTTGAGGACATGGATAAAGCACTTGCAGAACTGCAGACTGCCCTGCGGGCAGCGGGAGGTATTGTGGCCGACTCGCATCAGAGCGGGAGGAAGGGTGAATTCCGCTCTGCCAGCCTGACGCTGCGTGTGCCTGCAGCCAGTTTTGATTCTTTCCTTGACGAGGTTGAAAAAGTCGGCAAGTTTACTTCAGGACGAAAATATATTCACGATGTGACAATGCAGTATATAGACCTTGAGGCACGTATCCGCAACCTGGAGCGTCAGGAAGAACGCCTGCTGGATGTACTTGACAGGGCGGATACAGTGGAAGACATTCTGCGTGTAGAACAGGAACTGTCGCGTATTCGCGGCCAGTTGGAGTCCTTTACTGCAGAGTTTCGCTACCTGCGCGACAGGGTGGAATACTCCACTGTCCATATTTACCTGCGTGAGACAGCTACAGCAAGCCCGGTGATTACCGGCTCAGGATTAAAAGGTGTCTGGCAGCGCGGAATGTCCGGCTTGATAAATTCTGTGAATTCTATGCTGACCGGTGTCGGTAATTTTATCGTGCTGGGCTTTAGGCTGCTGCCGTACCTGGTCCTTATCTTTGTGCTTCTGCTTCCTGTAGTATTGATTTTCAGGCGCCGTGGCGGCGGCCCGCGGGCTCCGCAGGCATAAATTTTCAGGAGGTTTGATGTGCTGCCTCTCCTTTGTGCCGCTTTCATGGGCGGGATTGTGCTGGCAGGGTTGCTGTCCCCGCCGTTTGGCCTGCTCGCCGGAATTACTGTATTGCTATTTATGATCAGTGGCGGAGCATTTTTTCTGCGCCGCCAGGCGGCGGTTACAATTCTGCTGGCGGCAGCTTTTTTAAGCCTGGGCATGCTTAATGCGAGCCTGGCCAGGGAAGAAATACATTCTTCGCTCACCGATTATCTGGGGCGCGAGGTTTTCATCACAGGCCATGTCAATCTTGTAGAAGATGTGGCGGATGAATCCTGCGCCTTCATATTTAGGGTGGAAGAAATAGCGGAAAAAGAAGGCGCACCCGCTTTAGCAAACGCTCTGGTCAGGGTGAAAATTTTTCTTCCGCCCGCAGGGTTCACCCCTTATTATGGACAGCGGCTGAGACTTGGCGGGCAGCTTTTGGCGCCGGCCGCAAAGCGCAACCCCGGCGGTTTTGATTATGCCTCATACCTGGAAGCGGCCGGTGTGGGGGCTGTGCTGTCGGTAAGCGGAAGAAGCGTAGAACAACTGGCGGGCAGAGGCGGCCATTTCGCCGCAGCTCTGGCAGAAAACCTGCGCGGCAGGGTCATCAGCGTGCTCAACCATCACCTGCCGGCTGCGGAGGCGGGCCTGGCTGCCGGACTGCTGCTTGGGACGCGTAAATACCTGGAGCAGGGGACTGCCGAGGCCTATCACGTCCTCGGTATAGCTCACCTGCTGGCTGCCTCAGGCCTGCACGTCGGTTTTGTTGTCGCTTTCGCCCTCCTCTTAATCAAGAGGCTGCGGCTAACTTCCCGGACAGGGATTTTGCCTGGCTGCCTGATAGTGCTTGCCTATGTCATTTTAACGGGCGGCAGGCCATCGGTATGGCGGGCCGCCCTCATGCTTGGAATGGGCCTGATTGCGCGCCAGTACGGGCGCGAGGCGGATATGCTGCAGGGACTCTCGGCTGCGGCGCTAATACTATTGATAATACGGCCGCTGTGGCTGTTTAGCCTGTCTTTTCAACTATCATTTCTGGCCACGCTTGGTATCCTGGTGCTGGCGCCAGGCTTGCAGAAAATCTTCTCCCGCGTGCCAAAAAGCGCTGTAATGCTTTTGGCAACAACAGTATCGGCTCAGCTTGCAGTTTTACCGTTGCAGGCAATGCATTTTAGTTTTATCCCTCTGCTTGCTGTCCCCGTCAACCTTGTCTTTGTCCCGCTGGTTGGTCTGGTTATGATGCTGGGACTTGCAGGAATGATGGCCGGGCTTGCCTATCTGCCCCTGGCAGCGCCATTTTACCTGGCGGTGCTGCCGGTTCTACATGTGCTAGAAAAACTGCCCCGGCTGCTGGCTGATTTCCCTCTGGCCGCACTGCGGGTGCACCTCCCGCCTGCAGTCTGGCTGGTTTATACCTTGGGACTCGCGCTCCTGGCAGCGGGTACGAGGCTGCACTGGACACGCGGAAGACGACTGCTGGCCGTACTGTTGCTGGTTAACATGGTTTTATGGGGGAACATTGCCGGCGCGCGTGCGCCGGGGATGCTTGAGGTCTCATTTATTGATGTGGGACAGGGACTGTCGGTCTTTATCCGCACTGAACAAGGCAGGACTATGCTGGTTGATGCAGGTGGAGGCAGGGGAAGCGGTTTTGACCCCGGCGAGAGGATCGTAGTTCCATTCTTGAGGCAAAGAAGGGTAAAAAGCCTGGACATGCTTGTGCTGACACATCCGCACGCCGATCATTACGGCGGCATGGCTGCTGTGGTAAAAAACTTTGATATTAAGTGTTTCGTCGGCAGCGGGGAAAGGGAAGACTCTCTTTCTTTTGCCGGGCTGATGGAGCTGCTGCAGGCACGCGGTGTAGAGGAAGCCACACTGTCCGCCGGCGACAGGATTATTCTTGACGCTGCCACTTCTGTGAGAGTGCTTTCCCCCCCGGTGAAAAAAATAAGCGGCACATCAGGTGATACAAATAATAATTCTCTGGTGATGCTGCTTGAGTATGGGAGTTTCAGGCTGCTTATCACCGGGGATGCGGAACGGGAGGCGCTGATACTGCTTGTTGATGGAAATGCTGACCTGGACAGCACAGTTTTGCAGGTGCCCCATCACGGCAGCCGGCATGCTCTTTTTGATGCTTTCCTGGAAGCAGTTAGACCGCAGGCCGCCGTCATACCCGTGGGATACAATACTTTCGGCCATCCCCATGCAGAAACCCTCAACCTGCTTTCGCTCTATGTCCCCTGTATTTACAGGACTGACACGCATGGCGCGGTTACTTTTTACAGTGACGGCGCCGGCTGGGATGTACATACTTTTACAGGTTTGGCAAAAACAAAATAGAAGTGCAAATGTTTTTCTTGGGCGCTTCATAAATACACCTGAGTTGGTTATAATAAGGAAATCTAATTCCAATTCAGGTGGTGATTTGAATTTGCGAGTATTGGTGCTTTCCTGGGAATTCCCCCCGCGAATAGTGGGAGGCCTGGCGAGGCATGTCCATGATCTGACTGTGGCGCTTGCTGACAACGGTGTGGAAGTAGCTGTTATAACAACTTCCGAAAACGGCGGCCGTGAGTTTGAGACCATGCATGGTGTGGATATTTACCGTGTCAAACCTTATTACCTGGTGCCGCGCGATTTCATTTCCGGCATCCTGCAACTTAACACGGCCATGCTGGAAAAGGTGATGGAACTGCTGCGGCGAGGCGAAACATACGACTTGATTCACGCCCATGACTGGCTGGTGGCGTTTGCCGCACGTGCTATCAAACACTCTGAACGGATCCCGCTGGTGGCTACCATCCATGCCACTGAATACGGCCGCAATCGCGGCCTTCATAATGATGAACAGCGGTATATCAGCGATGTGGAGTGGTGGCTTACCTATGAGGCCTGGAATGTTATCTGCTGCAGCCGCTATATGCGGCATGAATTGCAGAGAGTCTTCCAGCTTCCCACTGATAAGATCAGTATGGTACCAAACGGCGTTGACCCCAGGCAGTTTCGTGCCGGCAGAAATGACCCCGGCATGAGGGCGCGCTACGTGGGGCCAAAAGAAAAAATTGTTTTCTTTGTCGGCCGTCTTGTTCAGGAAAAAGGCGTCCATGTCCTGCTTGACGCCGTGCCGAGAATTTTAGCAAGTGTACCTGCAACCAAATTTATTATCGCAGGTAAGGGTCCGGCCTTAGAACACCTGCGCAATCACGCCCGCCATCTGGGGATTGAACAGCGTGTACATTTCACCGGCTATATCGACGACGTGACAAGAAATTCTCTTTACAACGTTTCATCGGTGGCTGTTTTCCCCAGCCTTTACGAACCCTTTGGCATAGTTGCACTTGAGGCCATGGCAGCCAGGGTGCCTGTGGTTGTGGCGGACACCGGCGGCCTGTCTGAAATCGTTGACCACGGGGTGGACGGGCTAAAGTGCTACGCCGGAAATGCCACTTCCCTGGCAGACCAGGTGGTTGCCCTCCTGAGTGACACAAATTTTGCCGGCCGCCTGTCCGCCAATGCTTATCAAAAGGTAAATACTCATTTTTCCTGGCAGGAAATTGCCAGGCAGACGATGAACATCTATCATGATGTGCTCGCAGACTATAAACAGAGTAACTGGACGCGCAAACAGGAAGCAGAGACTGAAATCTACCGGCACGCGCAGCGGGAAGCCTTGTTTGATGGGACTCTCAGGCCGCACTAGCACAACAGCGAAAGATATAGCAATATTGAAGCCAGAAGCAACCTCTTTCTGTAGTGTAAATGTATGGCTTAAAAATGATCAAGAGGTGAGGATGGGTGAAAGTCATCATTATGGCCGGTGGGGAAGGTTCCCGCCTGCGGCCGCTGACCTGTGACCGGCCCAAGCCAATGGTGCCGATTATGAACAGGCCGATGATGGAACATATTGTGGCTCTGTTGAAGAATTATAACCTGACTGAGATAGGTGTAACACTGCAGTATCGCCCTGAGCAGATTAAAAAGTATTTTGGTGACGGCCGTGAGTTTGGTGTTAATATAAGTTATTTTGTTGAAGACTCTCCTCTGGGGACGGCAGGCAGTGTTAAAAACGCCGGTGATTTTCTCGATGAAACTTTTCTCGTCATCAGCGGTGATGCTCTCACTGATTTTAATTTACAGAGAGCCATTGATTATCATCGCGCCAAACGCTCCATAGCTACACTGGTGCTGACCCGGGTGCCGGAACCTCTGGAATATGGTGTGGTGATTACGGAAAAAGACGGGCGCATCATACGGTTCCTGGAAAAGCCGGGTTGGGGGGAAGTCTTCAGCGATACAGTGAACACCGGTATTTACATACTGGAACCTGAAGTACTGAGGTTTTTTGAAGCAGGTGTAATGTTTGACTTTGCCAGGGACCTTTTTCCGCTTTTGATGAAAAAAGGGCACTCTCTTTTTGGCTATATCGCAGATGGCTACTGGTGTGATATCGGCAACCTGCATCAGTATCAGCAGGCCCATCTTGATATTCTCCAGGGCAGAGTCAGGGTGCAGTTTATGGAGAGGGAGGTTTCACCCGGCGTTTATATGGGTGAAAATGTGGTTGTTGCCCGGGATGCGGTTATTAACGGCCCTGTCCTGATAGGGAGCGGGTCTAGAATAGGCAGCGCCGCCAGGATTGAGGACCATACAGTCATCGGCCCCAATTCACAGGTGGACGCCTATGCGTCGCTTAAGCGCGGCCTGGTCTGGCGCAGCGCCTTCATCGGCCAGAGAGCCGAGGTGCGCGGTGCAGTACTTTGCAACCGGGTTCAGGTCCAGCAGGGCTCATCTTTATTCGAAGGGTCAGTGGTGGGGGACGATACAATTATTGAGCAAAACTGCACAATCAGGCCCAACATCAAAATTTGGCCGCATAAACGCGTGGAAAGCGGAAGCCTTGTTACAGAGAGCCTGATTTGGGGCGCCAAACCTGTGCGCAGCCTGTTTGGCTATGACGGTATCAGCGGCACTGTTAATCTTGAGGTAACACCGGAGCTTGTAGCCAAGCTTGGTGTGGCTTACGGTTCACTCTTTGCCGAAGGCAGTCAGATTGTTGTCAGCAGCGACGACTGGAAAGCCTCCCGCATGCTCAAAGACGCCGCCATGGCAGGCCTGCTTTCAGCGGGAATCAAGGTGTATGACCTTGGTGTCACTGTCACTCCGATCACCAGGCAGGCGGTTAAACAGCTTGATGTCAGGGGCGGTATACATATCCAGCTTTCCAGGGAGGCCGACACCAATACAAAAATAAAATTTTTTGACGCCGGCGGCCTTGACCTTGCCAAAGGCTGGGAGCGAAAAATAGAGCAGACCTTTTACCGTGAAGATTTTAAGCGCATTAAGGGTATTGACGTGGGAGAAACAGTTAAGCTTGGCAACTACTCTGAAAAATACCTGGAAAACCTGCTTGGCTCAGTTGAGATGGCAGTGTTTCGCGATGTGAGGACAAAAGTGCTGCTTGCTTATCCCACACCGTGGCTTTATACACTTCTTGTCCCCCTTCTGCAGCGGTTGAATTGCGAGGTCTATACAATGACTGCCCCTGCCACAGGGGAACCCCTTACACTTGATAAATTAAGCTTGCATTTTGATGAGGTTGCTGCCAGGGTACGCGGCTTTAACGCCGACCTCGGCATTGTAATGGACCCCAACGCCGAAAAACTTGTGCTGTTTGACGAGCAGGGGCGCGCAGTGGCTGATGACCTGTTCCTGGCCCTTACCTCACTTTTGGTTTTTAAAACAAGTGCGGGCTGCACTGTAGCGGTACCTGTCACAGCCCCGGATGTAATAGAAAAACTGGCAGGGCTGCACCAAGGGCAGGTGCTGCGGACCAGGACTGCGCCCCGTTTCCTGATGGAGGCACTGGCCGCGGAGGGGCTGCAGAAAGGAAAGCTGGACCAGTTTATTTTTTCTTTTGACGCCATTGCTTCGCTTGTTAAAATCATGGAGTACCTGGTTGCAAATGACACCCGCCTCTCAACCCTTTTGCAAGACATCCCTAATTTTCACCTTCACAAGCAGGATGTGGATTGTTCCTGGGGCGCCAAAGGCGCTGTGATGCGCCGCTTGATTGAAGAAACAAGCGGGGGCGATGTGGAGCTTTTAGACGGAGTAAAGATAAAACACGATGCAGGATGGGCGCTGGTCCTGCCTGACCCCGAGAGGCCGGTCTACCGGGTCTACGGGGAGGGCTATTCGGCTGAAATGGCCGAGGAACTCACAGACCTATACGTGAAGAAGATTAAAAAAATCCAGCTGGAGCTGGAGAAATAGATGCAAAAAGCGGCTCGCAGAGTCGCTTTTTCGAATAAAGCATAAGCTTTTAGGAAAACATAGTAAAACATGTAAAGCTTTAATTGAGGAGGAAAGTGATGGACAGGTTAACCGCGGGCTCAGTGGCAGGGCTGGCTTCCGGTATTGTTGTGGGGACTATCTCTCAAATCCTTCATGCTCTGGGCATCTGCAGAATGTGTCTGGTTTCAATCGGAGGCGGAATGTTTCTGCGGGAAATGCTTGGTGCAACCGCCCCTCTATACTGGCAGTTAGTCGGTTGGGCCACACATTTGATTATAAGCGGCTTACTTGGTGTGTTTACTGTATACATACTGGTCCTGACCGGAAGGGAATATGCCCTCTGGAAAGGCCTGTTGTTTGGAGCCGCTGTCTGGTTTCTGAGTATAGCCTTTATTTCCCCACTGGCCGGATATCTCCCCCGCAACGCAAGCCCGGCAGACTTCTTTATCGTGCTGGCCTACCACCTCCTATTCGGTGCACTCACGGCATGGCTGCTTGTGAGGTATGCGAAACATGCCTTGATGAGAAAAATTGATTCAACTTAAAAAAGAGCGTCCCCGTAAATAACGGGAACGCTCTTTTTTAAGTCAAACTCCCCCTGCAATCGGAACCGCCACTTTTTCAGTCCTGTCAGGTGGTGCATAGATTCTGTAGTCCAGTGCCGGGAAGATATTATCTTTTTCCTGCAGGATGCGCAACCAGTTAATATCGACAGTATGGTTGTAAAGCTGCTCGTGCAGCCGGAGGAAGCGGACAAGGTGGTCTGTGGCGCGCTGGTTGGCGTAGCTGACCATGGTGCCGCTGGCCATGATAAAGGGCCAATCGCTGGCCTGGGCCAGCAGCAGTTCGCGCGCCAGCTGGTCTAAAGCTTCCTTTTGCACGCCGGAGGCAGCGGGAAAATCTGCTGCAGCACGTGTCATGCGGCTGGCTGCTTCGTGCAGGTGCCTGTAGAGCCAATCGTTGCTCTCGTTGAGCCAGACTTCATGGTAGCCCTTGTTTCCCCAGCTGGAAGGATTAGGCTCCGCTTCCTGCAGCGGCAGGGGCAAAGCGAGGTACTCGCTGGGTGTAATTGGGCGGAAAACATTCTGGTCACTATCAATCTTGCGGAAAAGATCCTCCAGCCAGTCGGGCCCTTCATACCACCAATGGCCGAACAGCTCGGCATCATAAGGCGCCACTACTATTGGCGGCCGTCCTATCTGCTCAGCCAGGTATTCAATCTGCTTTTCTCTGTTAAACATAAAGTTGCCTGCATGCTGAGTCAGGCGCTGGTGCGCCCTCTGAGGGCAGTAGGGTTCCTTATGGTTTGTTTTGCCTGTAATGCGATAGTATTTAAAGCCGGTATGAATACGTATGCCGTCTGGGTGGATATATGGTGCGATGTAATCGTAGGGCAGGTCAAAGCCGATATCGCGGTAGAAATCACGGTAATCAAAATCGCCCGGGTAGCCTTCGGCTTTGCTCCATACCTGCTTGCTTGACTCCGGGTCGCGCCCGAATGCAGCCACGCCCGCTGGAGTAATAATAGGGCTGGATACTCCGAAAGCAGGCCTCGGCGTGGCATAAAGCAGGCCGTGGCTGTCGAGGAAGAAATAGTTAATACCAAGATCGGCCAGCATGGAATCCAGGCCGTGCTCATAAGCACATTCAGGCAACCAGATTCCTTTTGGAGCCTGGCCGAACAAACGTGTGTGCTGCTCCACCGCCAGGGACAACTGGGCATAAACGGCTTCGGGTTGGGTTAAGAGGAGCGGCAGATAGCCGTGTGTGCCGGCGCAGGTTATCAACTCTACTTTGCCTGTGGCGGCAAGGTTGCGGAATGCCTTAACTATATCACCGCCGTAAAAGTTAAAAAAACGATGATAAGACTGCTGCAGGCGCTGCAGGTACATTTGGGCAAGGCCTGAGAACTCAGGGTCTCCTGATGTGCGGGCTACCTCTTTTTCGCCAAGTTCCATCAGCCTATTCAGATAACCGCGGTATTTTTCCTGCAGGTAGACGTCCTGCCACATGGCTGTTAGTGTTGGCGAGAGAGACATTGTAAGCCTGTAATCCACGCCATCTCTATTGAGCCTCTCCAATGCCGCCAGCAGCGGCAGGTAGGTCTCTGTCAGCGCTTCAAAAAACCACTTCTCCTCCAGCGAAAAAGAATATTCAGGGTGTTTAACATATGGCAGGTGTGCGTGTAAAACTATGGTCAGATATCCTTTAGTCACGGTATACCCCCTTGCTTTCCGGTTGCTCTGTATGGTCGAAAAGTTCGTATGAGGAGAGGCCCACTACCATGTAACGGAAGTAACGGTTTTGCCAGAAAGCAAACATTTTCCAGCGCGGGTCCAGAACCGCGGAAAGAGAATCACGGGGAGTACGGACAGCATTAGATGTAAGCATGGCGATAAAGCGGCCGTCAGCCAACACTTTTCCTAACTGCACGTGATAAGAGTGGCCGGAGCTCTCTACATTAAAATGCCAGTTTCCCGTTTCAGACAGGTTTACGACAATATCTTTAATGCTGCCGGCATCATTGTCATAAATGCGAAGCACATTTTCTCCCGCTGTCCAGGCGCCGCCGTACTCATTATGAAACCTTTCAGCCAAATCCGGCGTGACTTCCCAGTAAGCAAACAACCAGTATGGATCCCTCGGTAAAACTACGATACGATCTGCACCGTATGTTGCGGGCAGTGTATACCCTGCGTTTAGTTGCTGACGATCCAGTCTATGCATAAATGGCCTCCTGCAAAAAAAGTAAGAACAACTTATATTATTGACTATTACAGTACTACTTATTTATAGATTCCCAAACTTTTACCGTTTGTATAAAAACAGTTGCCTGTGGCATGCTATCCGTGCATGTATTGCAAGATTATAGCATTACAGCGAAAATTTTCTGTGCGGAGCGAAATAGCACTATTGCATTTTTTCACCTCGCGAACCGCGTACTTGTGCTGCACCGGAAACAGTGCAACTTTCGCCTGAAGTGAAGAAAAATTAGTGGAGGTTGAATTTTGAGCGGGCAAAAAACTAACAGTATCAGTTTTATTATGGCTTTGCACAACCACCAGCCGGAGGGAAACCTGCCGGAGGTTTTTGAACGCACTTTTGCCTCTGCCTATGAGCCCTTTATAAGTGAACTGGAAAACTTCCCGGAAATTAAGGTTACACTTCATTACTCCGGAATCCTTTTGAATTGGCTGCTGTCAAGGCGGCCGGAGTTTTTAGCACGTCTGCGCGCGCTGATTGATAAAGGCCAGGTTGAAATGATGGGCGGGGCTTTTTATGAACCCATCCTGGCGATGATTCCGGATGAAGATAAAGTGGGGCAGATCAGGAAGCAGAACGATTTTATAAGGGATAATTTCGGCGTGGAGGCTACGGGCGCCTGGCTGGCGGAAAGGGTGTGGGAACCCCACCTGGCTTTGTCCCTGGCTGCAGCGGGTATAAAATATACCGTCCTTGATGACGCCCATTTTCATAATGTGGGTTTTAGCGAAGAAGATACTTTGCACTATTATGTGACCGAGGAAGGCGGGGCCCGCCTTGCCATTTTTCCCATCAGTGAGAAATTGCGCTACCTCATTCCTTTTGCCGAGCCCCATGAGACTATCGATTATCTGAGGCAGGCAGCCACTGCCGCCGGGGAGCGAGTGGTGGTCCTGGCTGACGACGGTGAAAAATTCGGTTCGTGGCCGGACACCGCTCAGCATGTCTACGGGGAAGGCTGGTTGCGGCGTTTCTTTTCGCTGCTGCGGGAAAACAGCAGCTGGATAAATGTAACTACTTTTGATCATTTTATGCACCGCTTCACGCCGGCTGGGAGAGCTTATCTGCCTGCTGCGTCATACCGTGAAATGATGGAGTGGTCAGGAGGATTCTGGCGCAATTTCTTCGTACGCTACCCTGAAAGCAACCAGATACACAAAAAGATGCTTCACGTGCGGGAGAAATTATCTGCTCTGCCTGAGAGCGCGGTAAAGCAGGAGGCGCTTGATTATGTCTGGGCAGGCCAGTGCAACTGTGCATACTGGCACGGTGTATTCGGCGGGCTCTACCTTAATTTCTTACGTTCCGCTCTTTACAGCCGCCTGATTGCAGCAGAGGATTTGATTGACCGCGAGCGTCACCACGGCAACCAGTGGGTGGAGCTTGAAAGCAAAGATTTTGATTTTGACGGTGATGAAGAAATAATGGTCTCAGGTGAAAAACTGGGGCTGATTTTTGCTCCGGCCCAGGGAGGCGCATTAATTGAGCTGGATTATAAGCCGCGCCGGTTTAATCTGGTGGATGTATTAACTCGCCGGCCCGAACCATACCACTGCAACATCTTTGAACTGGCCGAAGGCCAGTGTGCCACAACTGAAATCAAGACCATCCATCATATTACAAAAGTCAAAGAAGCAGGCCTTGAAAACCTGTTGATTTATGATACCTACCGCCGTGCCTCACTTGTAGACCATTTTTTCACTGACGGCGCTACCCTCGATGACTTTGCTTACAACTTCGAGAGAGTGGAAGAGGGGGACTTCGTAGGCCGGCCATACCATGTAGTAGAAGCAGTCGCCTCTGACAAGGCCAGGGTAGTTATGGCAAGACTTGGTACAGTAAACAGTAACGGCGCCTCCTGCGCAGTCAGTATCACAAAGACAGTGGAGTATATACCTCAAACAGGGTTAATAAACTATGAGTATATGCTTGTTAATTCAGGTGAGGCGCAGCTTGACACTACTTTTGCCGTCGAGTTCAATATTAATTTTCTGGCTGGCAGCGCCAAGGACCGTTATTATAAAATACCGGGCATTGAAATGAGCGACAGGCTGCTCAATTCACGGGGCGAAGTTCGGGCTGTGAGGGAGTTCGGCCTGGTGGACGAATGGCAGGGAATAAGCACTGAGTTTGGCTTAGACCGCCCGGCGGACCTGTGGCGGCTGCCCCTTGAGACTGTCTCCCAATCCGAGGACGGCATGGAACGTATTTATCAGGGCTCAACCATAATGCCCCTCTGGCAGGTTTCGCTTGAACCGGGCCGGCCGTGGCGGGTAAACATAACACAAAGGGTGGGAGAACCGGCAAAGGAGATGAATTAAATGGCAAAGCCTCTTTACCTGGCTTTTGTCTGGAACCAGCACCAGCCTTTTTATCAGGACACGGCAAAAAAAGAATATATCATGCCCTGGGTCAGGCTGCATGCAACCAAAGACTACTACCAGATGGCCGCAATCCTTAAAGACTACCCCACTGTGCGCCAGACTTTCAATCTGACACCCTCGCTGCTTGAGCAGCTGGATGATTACCTGGGCGATGCCCGCGACTACTACCTTAAAGTAATGAAACCTGTCAGCCAGTTGGGCCGTGAGGATAAGCGATTTCTGCTCCAGCATTATTTCGATATTCACTGGGAACGGGTAATTGACCGCTGGCCCCGTTACAGCAAACTTCTCACTATGCAGGGGCGGTGCCGGGAACCACAGTCGGTTGATGCGGCCGTGGACAAGTTTTCAGATCAGGACTTTCTCGACCTGCAGGTCTGGTTCAATCTGGCCTGGATTGACCCGGAGTACCGGGTCAAAGACGCCCAACTGGCCGGACTCCAGCAAAAAGGTGAGAATTTCAGCGAAGAAGACAAACAGTTAGTTCTCTTCAAGCAGTGGGAAATAATCAGGCAGGTTGTCCCCATACACCGCGAAATGGCTTCACATGGCCAGATAGAGTTGATAACGACACCTTACTATCACCCTATCATACCCCTGCTGATAGATACCCGCAGCGCCCTGCGCGCCTCCCCGGGCCTGCGTCTTCCCGAAACATTCTCATACCCTGAGGATGCAGCAGAACAGACGGTGAAGGCTATCAACCAGTATCGGCGCTTTTTTAATGACTGGCCGCGCGGGATTTGGCCTCCGGAACAGGCAGTCAGTCCCGAAACTGTATCATTTTTTGCCGAGCAGGGGTTTAAATGGACAATAGCTGATGAAGATATTCTGGCACGATCGCTTCACCGCGAAATCTACCGTGATGGCTTTGGACATGTCCTAAATGCAGATGACCTCTACCGGCCATACCGCGTGCTGGTTAATAACAGTGAAATAAACATGATCTTTCGTGATCACCATCTCTCAGACCGCATCGGTTTTGTCTATCACCAGATGCCTGTGGATCACGCAGTTGACGACCTTATACACCGCTTCCACAAGATCAGAGAGTCTGTAATTCATTGTCACGGCCCGCACCTGGTGACTATTGCCATGGACGGTGAGAACGCCTGGGAGTGGTATCATGGCGATAAGACTGAATTTCTCCACCGCACTTACCGCAGGATTGCACAGGACCCGCTGCTGAGGGCTGTCACAGTATCTGAATTCCTGGAGGAATACCCGCCGGCCAGGGAACTGACAGAACTTCATACAGGTTCCTGGGTGGACCACAGCCTTACACGCTGGATTGGCAGCGACAGTAAGAACAGGCTTTGGCAGATGCTCCTGAATACCCGGCAGATGTTGGAGGATGTCCGGGGCAGTGTTCCGCCGGGACGTTTTTTGGCCGCCAAGGAGAATCTGCTCATTGCCGAAGGAAGCGATTACACCTGGTGGGTGGACAGCATGCCCTACTACCTGGCGGCGCCTTTTGAGGCACTCTTTCGCAAACACCTGGTGAATGTATACCGTGAAGTGAACCGCACACCTCCAAGCTATCTGGAAGATCCCGTTATTAAGCCTCATCACGGCGAGTCTGTCTGGGTGGACGACCCCCTGGCCGGCCCCACTGCCATGGTACAGGCTAACAATCAAAATACAGAGGCTGGGAGCTGTTGACCCAGGAATTATTTCCTGGGTTTTTCTGGTTTTTCTTGTATTCGTTTTTTTCTCTTTTATGGAATGGACAGGCAGGAAAACAGTGTAATAATGTCGAAGCGCTATTATTGGCTTCTCCTAGATCAAGATATAAGGCTGGAGGAAATATGAAAGTGAATCAGCAGGAGCTGGACTATTTTCGGCTAAAAAAAGAAATTAAAAACGGCAAACTGAGAAGTGTCTATGTTTTTACCGGCAGTGAAGATTATTTGATGGATGAGATGGCATCAGAAATTTGTGCCGGTATACTTCCCGCTGAAGCTTCTGCTACTAACAGGGTAAACGGAGGCGACCTTTCGCTGGAGCAAGTGCTTGACATGGCGGAAACTGTTTCTCTCTTTGGCGGTGCAAGGCTTGTTGTGGTCCGCGCCGCTCCTTATTTTGCCAAATCATACCAGGGAGAAGGGTCATTTCCCCGGCTTTTGACTCTAAACTCCAAGCCTGCCGATTCCGCGCACCTCATCATATATGCCAGTGAGTTTACCAAGACCACAAAGGCCTGTAAGGAACTGGCGGCCTCAGGTGCTGTCTATCGTTTTAATCAGTTTAAGCCGGCTATGATTTATAGTTGGCTGCGGGAAAGAATGGCCGTGCACGGTAAAACGGCGCCTCATGATGTACTCGTAACTTTTGTGCAGCGTGTGGGGCGAGACCTGCGCCGTCTGTCAAGTGAAATGGATAAGCTGATTACATATATGGGTGGCCGGCGGGAGCTTGACGAACCCACTGTGCTTACTGCCACTGCCCGTTCACTGCAGGGAGACATATTTGCCCTCACAGATGCTGTCATCAACGGCCGCACTTCCAGGGCGATGGCACTGATGCAGGACCTTCTTGGCGCCGGTGAACCGCCGCTTAGAATCTTGGCTATGCTGGTCCGCCAGTTTAGAATGCTTGGCGAGAGTGTTGAACTGCTGCAGGGGGGTTGTGCTCTCGATGAATTGGCAGTAAGGCTTGGCGTCTATCCTTTTGTTGCAGAGAAGCTTGCCTCCCAGGCGTCAATAACCAGCGGCGATGACCTCTCCCGGGCGGTGGATCTGCTGCTTCAGGTCGACCTTGATATCAAACGAGGCCGCATCGAACAGTCACTGGCACTTGAGACTTTAATTGTGGCGTTGGGCCAAAAAAGTGCTTGACAGAGTGGGAGTAGTTGGATATCATTTAAATGAGAACAAGTCTCACCCTTTCTTTTTGGATATGGGTGATAATAATTATCAGTTGAGGAGGCGCCGTCATGATTATGCTTGACCAGGTAAAAAGAGGTCAAAAAGTGGAGATTTGCAGAATCCCCGACGAACTTGTGCGTGCACAGGCAATACGCTTTGGTGTGGGGGAAGGTACTGTTGTTACCTGTGCCGGGAAGCTGCCGGCAGGTCCGGTCATAATCAGCAAGGGGAATCAGGAACTTGCCATCGGGCGGGGTCTTGCCAGAAAGATTGCGGTTAAGGAGGCTTCATAACAGCTATTACATAATAACAACGCCTCTTTTTTTCACAGCTGGATGAGAATCTTTATCAATCAAGAGCGGCCCCGGCCGGAACGGAGGAAAAGAAATGCAGCGCCACTGCCATAACCTCGCAGAAACCATTGAAATACCAAGCGGTAAACGGAGCATAGTCCTGGTTGGCAACCCCAATGTGGGCAAGTCAGTTTTTTTTAATGAACTCACAGGCCGTTATGTTGATGTCTCAAATTTTCCCGGCACCACTGTAGAGATTCACAGGGCACAGTACGGCGGTGATGTTTTAATTGATACACCGGGAGTATATGGTGTCTCATCCTTTAACGATGAGGAGCGTGTAGCGCGTGACATTATACTGCACGCGGACACTGTAATAAACATTGTAGATGCACCTCATATTGAGCGCGACCTTTTTCTAACTCTTCAGGTAATTGACATGGGTATTCCTGTGATTGTTGCCTTGAATATGATGGATGAAGTGCAGGGAAGAGGCATGACTATTGATGTGGAAAGACTCAGCAGTCTGCTGGGTGTGCCTGTTATCCCCACAGTGGCGGTAGAGAGGAAGGGCATCAATGAGCTCAAAGAAGCCATCCCCCGGGCCTGCCGGGGTAACGCAGACCCTGAGCTGGAAGAAAAATTAAATGCTCTCGTAGCCGGCCAACTTGGGCGGGGTGATGCGCTCCTGGTTTTGGAGGGAGACGAAGAAGTAGCGCGCTGCCACGACCAGCCGGCGGGAAATTTGCGTGAGGAAATATACCTGCGCCGCCGCAGCCGGGCTAATAAGATTCTGGCTGAAGTTGTGTCAACCACACTCCTTGCAAAAAAATGGAATAAGACGATGGGGCAGTGGATGACGCGACCGCTGACAGGCTTTCCCATTTTGCTTCTTTTTCTCTATGCCATGTACTGGTTCATCGGTGTATTTATTGCGCAGACAGTGGTGGAGATGACGGAAGAACTGATTATGCAGGAGTATTACGGTGAATGGGTTATATCCCTGATTGGCCGCTTTTTCCACGAGGGGACTTTTCTTGGTGAACTGCTGACGGGAGAGTTCGGAGTGCTGACCATGGCTCCCATCTACCTGCTGGGACTGCTCCTGCCGCTTGTTATCGGTTTTTATCTCGCATTATCTGTGATGGAGGATTCAGGCTATCTGCCGCGCCTGGCCACCTTGGTGGACAGGGCGATGACAGGGCTTGGGCTCAACGGCCGCGCCATAATTCCTGTCATACTGGGGTTTGGCTGTGTAACAATGGCTACCATAACAACACGCCTCCTTGGCTCCAAGCGTGAAAGAATCATCGCCACTGTACTGCTGGGTATCACTATTCCATGCTCAGCCCAAATTGGCGTAATCGTGGGCCTGATTGCCCCGCTTGGCATGCGTTACCTCTTAATTTATACCGCTACAATCCTGCTTGTATTCGGCCTGCTTGGTAAAGTACTAAACAGCGTGCTGCCAGGTGAGTCAACCCATCTCCTGATCGATTTGCCGCCGCTGCGCCTGCCGCGCATAAAAAATGTGGCTGCTAAAACTTACACAAAATCAGTTGCTTTTATCAAAGAGGCAGCTCCCCTGTTCGCCCTGGCTGCTGTGCTGATTACTGTATTGGATTATACAGGCGCCATGTCATGGCTGCAGGATGTTATCTCGCCTCTTACTGTAAGCTGGCTGCAACTGCCCAGTGAAGCTACCACAGCTTTTATCATGGGTATCATGCGCCGCGACTTTGGCGCTGCCGGCCTTTACGGCCTAGACCTCTCGCCTGCTCAGACTTTGGTGGGGCTTGTGACAATCACACTTTTTGTGCCCTGTATTGCCTCTATCATGGTTATAATCAAGGAACGGGGATGGAAAGACGGCACCTATATCTGGGCCGGTTCGTTTGTAGTCGCTTTTCTTGTCGGCGGCATCCTTGCGCGCCTGCTCTAAAAAGACAGGGAGGTAATATAAATGAGCAGTGGAAGTTACTGTGAAAACTGCGGTTTTCATACCGACAAGATTATGGTGATCTGTCCGCGCTGCTGCCATGCGCTGCGCCACGCCCAGTGCAGTAAGTGCGGACGCTGCCCGGACGATGCCAGGCAAGATAAACTATCTAAGGTTAAACCAAAAAGACAATAAGGGAATAAAAAAAGTTCACTGTAGATAGTAAGACACCTTAAAGTGAACACAGTTTTTTACTGTGTCGGCTTTAAGGTGTCTTTTCGTTTATCTGTTGCTGCTTTTAAATGTTGGTTTGGCGGCGGTATGTTTTTTACTTATTATTGTGCTGCGGCCGAGCTCTTATTTAAGCGTTTGGTCAGGCGTGACTTTTTGCGGGCGGCGGCATTTTTGTGCACGACTCCCTTGCTTGCTGCCTTGTCAATAGTCCTGGTGGCAGTAATTAATTTATCGGCGGCGTTGTCCAGGTTACCCTGCGCCAGCGTATCGCTAAATTGACGTACAGCAGTTTTAACTGTGCTTTTGATGTGACGGTTGCCAGCCGTCCTTTTAGCGGTTACTCTCATACGCTTCAGTGCCTGTTTTGTGTTGGGCATGCGCTCACCTCCTTTGACTTGCTGCATGAACACAAACAATTTTACCATGTGTTTCTTTAAAATGCAACAAAAAGGTCAGCATGTATAGCGAAAAATCGTTTGGTTATCCTAACACTGTTAAAACAAATGAAGGGAGGTGTAAAAATGCTGGGTCTAATTGTTCGCTTCATCGTATCTGCCATTGTCCTGATGCTGGTAAGCTTTTTACTGCCCGGGTTTGCCACATTGGGTTTTGGCGCAGCACTGGCTGCAGCCATCGTTATTGCTTTGCTTGGTTTTATCCTGGAGAGTGTCATGGGCAAGAAAATTTCTCCGCATAACCGGGGCGTGGTAGGTTTCATCGTGGCTGCTGTGGTGATTTATGCTGCACAGTTCCTGGTGCCGGGTATGAGTGTAACTATCCTTGGTGCAGCTCTGGCTGCTTTGGTTATCGGTATTATTGACGTCTTTGTGCCCACAGAACTTCGTTAAAACAGGAGGACTACAGTGAGAGAATTTGGTAAGCTGCGCCGTAATATACGCACTGATCTCGCCATTGAAGCAAGAGAAATGCTGATGGGTGAAGTAAAGGAAGAAATCCCCGGTGTAGCGGCAGAGACCGAGTCACTGGGAGGGATCAATATTACGAGGGTACACATTACGACAGAAGAAGCCGAAAAACGGATGGGTAAGAAGCAGGGACGCTATATTACGCTGGAAGTCCCGGGTTTACGCCAAAAAGATACTGCCCTGCAGGATGAAGTGTCCCGGCAGCTTACCAAAGAATTTCTGAAAATGGTGGAACTCTCACAGGAGACATCCATCCTTGTAGTTGGACTTGGCAACTGGAATGTCACTCCAGACGCGCTTGGCCCGCGTGTTGTTAAAGATCTCCTGGTGACCAGGCATATTTTAAAGCTGGAACCTGAAACATTAGGCGAAGGATTTCGCCCAGTCAGTGCCATATCCCCCGGTGTGCTCGGTATTACAGGCATTGAAACAGGTGAAATTATCCAGGGTCTGGTTGAAAAGACCAAGCCGGATTTGCTCATTGCTGTGGATGCACTGGCTGCACGCAGCTTAAACCGCCTGCACACGACTATTCAAATGGCGGATTCAGGAATTCATCCAGGTTCAGGCGTGGGAAATAAGAGACTTGGGATAACTCATGATACTATTGGTATCCCGGTCATTGCAGTTGGAGTGCCCACTGTTGTGGATGCCGTTACAATTGCAGATGACTTGATTGACCACCTGCTTGAAGCATTTATCAGGGAGGCCTCTCCTGATTCGCCTGTCTCAGCGGTGGTAAAAAGCATCGCAGAAGGTGATAAAAGGGCTGTAATGGAAGAAGTTATGTCGCCTTACGGAGGCAACCTGATGGTCACACCCAAAGATATAGACACCCTGATTGAAGATATTGCCCGTATTATATCAGGTGGGCTCAATGCTGCATTCCATCCGGAAATAGAAAATGATGAAGCAGGGAAATACCTTCATTAAAATCCAAAGTATAGTCAGGGGGCGCAAGCCCCTTTTTTTTTCTATGCATTGCAATTTAATTTTTATTGCGTTTCCAAGTTATATCTTGGCTTACCCTGCATACCAATATATACAGGGGCTTTAGCCGAGCTTAAGCAGGGGAGGAACCACTATGCCCGCAGGAAGAAATTTATTTAGACGTCGCTGCACATCAAGGCGCCAGCGCCTTAAGTCGGCCAGGAAGCTGCTCTTTATTACAATCCCACTGCTGCTGTTGCTGGCAGTGATGATTTCCCGTGTTGCTTCAAATCCGGCCGTACCAGCCCTGGCAGGGCCTACAAAAGTGCAGGAACTGCAGCTTCTTCTGTCTGACCGGAGTATAATTTTTCGCCAGATACTGGGCCAGGTTATCCCCGGCCTTGGGCAGTCGCTGTCTGCAAGGAGAGATTCAGCGGGTCAGCCGGATGATTTGCTGTCAGGTACTGTAAGCAAACTGGACCCCCGTGACCCCATGCGTATTATGGCGGCACAGATTCCCTATATCGGTGAGGTCGGGCCTCACGTACAAACGCTTCTGTACGAGGCAGATCAGGCAGCGGGGGGGTCAGGCAGCGTGCCCCGCATTATTATTCCTGCAAAGCCGGTGCAAAGGCCGGCCGGAGGAGGCGTAATTATATATCATACTCATACCACGGAATCTTTCCTGCCCACCTCAGGGCTTAATTTTACAGAAAACCTGGAGCTCACTGTTGCCAGGCTGGGTAGTGAGCTGGCCAGGGTTTTGAGTGAAGAATACAATATAACTGTTGTACACAACAGGCAAATTCATGATTATAACAGAAACGCTTCTTATGAACTAGCTCTTGGCACACTAAAAGAACTGCTGGCAACTTACACTGATGCCGCCCTGGTTATAGACCTGCACAGAGACGGTGTGGGGAGATCAATAACCACAGCACGGATTAATGGTGAAAACACAGGCAGGATTCTCTTTGTTGTCGGTACACGCCACCCCGCCTGGCAGGAAAATTTTCTAAAAGCTCTATATCTGCATGAAGTGCTGGAGGAGATTGCGCCAGGCCTTTCTCGCGGCGTACGTGAACGGCCGCTGGTGTACAATCAGCACCTGCACCCCGGTTCGCTATTAATTGAAGTAGGCGGGCATGAAAATTCTCTTGAAGAGGCGCTGCGCACCATCCCCTATCTGGCCCAGGCCCTGGACTCCTATTTTTCCGGGGAATAAGCAGGCTGCAAGCATCTGTACGGCACGCATGTATAGAAAATACAGCCCTCCGGGAAAAATAGTATAGAAAATGTGGGGAGGGAGCAAAAAATGAAAAGGCAGGCGGTTTGCTCCGTTTTGCTTATTTTTTTATGTACGCTGGCACTGCTTTTTGCAGGGCTTAATCTGTGCGAGCGCGGTTTACAGGAGGTCAGCGGCCGGGACAGGCCTCATGCGGCATTTACACTGTCCCGCGGAGAAGAGTCCTGGTTGATAACACTTGCCGGCAGGGAATTTAGCCTCGATACAGTAAGGCTGCGCCAGTGGCCGGGCGCGCTTAGGGAGTGGGTTTTGTCTTGCTTGTCAGCCTTCAGGTCTGGTGCTATAATGAATTGGAAGCTGACAGGAGGATCACAATGCAGCGCGATAAAATCAGGAATTTTTCCATCATAGCCCATATCGACCACGGTAAATCCACACTGGCTGACCGCCTGCTGGAATTTACCGGCTCTTTAACCGCAAGAGAAATGACCGGCCAGGTTCTCGACCAGATGGATCTGGAGCGGGAGCGGGGAATTACCATCAAGCTTCAGGCTGTGCGTCTGCTTTACACCGCCTCCGACGGGCAGGAATATATGCTTAATCTGATAGATACACCGGGCCATGTTGATTTTACCTATGAGGTATCACGCAGCCTTGCTGCCTGTGAGGGTGCGCTGCTTGTAATAGATGCCGCACAGGGAATAGAGGCCCAGACACTGGCCAATGTTTATCTGGCGCTTGAAAACAATTTAGAAATAATTCTTGTTATTAATAAAATTGACCTGCCGAATGCGGATGTAGATAAAGTAAAAAATGAAATGGAAGAAGCCATCGGGTTAGACAGTACCGGTGCTATTTTGACTTCTGCCAAAGACGGTATTGGTGTGGAAGATATCCTGGAAGCGGTGGTAAACCGTGTTCCGCCGCCTGCAGGCAATGCTGACGACCCGCTGAGGGCACTTATTTTTGATTCCCACTATGACCCCTATCGCGGAGTGGTGGCCTATGTACGTGTAATGGATGGCGAAATCACTCCGCGTATGAAGATAAAGATGATGGCCGGCAACAAAACTTTTGAAGTTGCAGAGATTGGATACTTCCGGCCCCTGATGACCAAGGCTTCCAGTTTATCTGCCGGAGAAGTGGGCTATATTGTGGCCGGAGTCAAGAATGTGAAAGACAGCCGTGTCGGTGATACCATTACTGCGGCGGACCGCCCGGCGTCCCGGCCCCTGCCCGGGTATCGCAAGGCCAATCCCATGGTCTACTGCGGGCTTTTCCCGGTTGACAGCGCTGACTTTGATGAACTGAGGGACGCGCTTGAGAAGCTGAATCTAAATGATGCAGCGCTGACTTACGAGCCGGAAACGTCGGCAGCGCTTGGTTTTGGCTTTCGGGCAGGCTACCTTGGTCTGCTGCACATGGAAATCATTCAGGAGCGCCTGGAGAGGGAATATAAACTTAACCTCATTACTACCGCGCCAAACGTGGTTTACCGTGTGAATAAGAACAACGGCGAAGTGATAAACCTGGACAACCCGGCTAATCTGCCCAAAAGTGCCGAGGTGGCTTCAGTTGAAGAGCCTTATGTGACTGCGCGTATAATTATGCCCAATGTTTATGTGGGCGCGGTGATGGAGCTGTGCCAGGATAAGCGCGGCAGCTTTGTTAATATGGAATATCTGGATGCGAACAGAGTTCTGCTCACTTATGAGATGCCGCTGGCGGAGATTATTTTTGACTTTTTTGATCTTTTAAAGTCAAGGACCAGAGGGTATGCCTCTTTTGATTATGAATTTCTGGGCTACCGCCAGGCGAGTCTTGTCAAAGTTGATATCATGGTCAATGAAGAAGTGGTGGATGCACTGTCGTTTATTGCCCACTCGGACCGGGCCTACCAGCGGGCACGCTCCTTGACCGGAAAGCTGCGGGAAATAATTCCGCGCCAGCTCTTTGAGGTGCCGATACAGGCAGCTATCGGCAGCAAGATTATTGCGCGCGAATCAATTAAAGCTATGCGAAAAAATGTGCTTGATAAATGCTACGGCGGTGATATATCACGCAAGAGGAAGCTGCTGGAGAAGCAGAAAGCCGGCAAAAAGCGTATGAAACAGGTGGGCAGCGTTGAGATTCCGCAGGAAGCATTTATGGCTGTCCTTAAAATAGACTAGTCATGGGTGTTGCTGTCTATATTCACATCCCTTACTGCTTTGACAAGTGCCACTACTGCGACTTTGTTTCCTTTCCCGCTTTTCGTGCCCCTCTTTGTGCCGCCGATTACCTGGACCTGCTGGCAAGTGAGCTGGCACTGCGAGGCAAGGAATTATACGCCGGCGGCCATGCTGTAACAACTGTCTATTTAGGTGGCGGCACTCCCACTGTCCTTGGCCTGCCTGAACTGGCAAAGCTGCTTGCAGACTGCCGTCGCTGCCTGCCGCTGCAAAACGCAGAATGGACTGTGGAAGCCAATCCCGGCACTGTCGATGCCAAAAAACTGTCATTGCTCTCCTCCCATGGAGTTAATCGTGTAAGCCTTGGTGTACAGGATCTTGATGACGGGATGCTGGCACTGTTGGGGAGAAAGCACAATGCTGCTGAGGCAAAAGAGGCTTTTATACTCTGCCGCCGTTACTTTTCCTCCGTCTCAGTTGACTTGATGTATGAGCTGCCCGGCCAGAGGACAGATGGTTTTCTCAGCACATTAACCGCTGTGATTGCCTGGCGTCCAGAGCATCTTTCATTATTCGGGTTAAAAATCGAGGAAGGCACAAGGCTGGCAGCGCTTATAAAATCAGGCTGCCTGGCATTGCCGGATGAAGAAGATGGACTGGGTATGCTGATTAAAGGCAAAGCCATGCTGGAAAAGAACGGGTATAAACATTATGAAATAGCAAGCTATGCGCTGCCCGGTCATTTCTGCCGCCATAATCTTACCTACTGGAATAACAAACCCTATCTGGGCCTTGGCCTTGGCGCCCACTCTTACTGGCAGAATATACGTCAGGAAAATACAACCGATATTTTGGAGTATCGCCGCCTGCTGGCGCAAGGTTTGCCGCCGACGGTAAAATCAATTACGCCAAGCCGCCGCCAGGAGATGGAAGATACCATGATTTTAGGCCTGCGCAAACTACGTGGTGTCAGTTTTGAGAGTTTTTATGAACGTTTCGGACAGGACCTGCGGGATGTTTTCAGGACGGAAATTGATCGCCTGCTGGGGCAGGGGCTGATTATCTGCGACGGGGAAACCCTGCGCCTGGCAGAAAGTAAAATAGCTGTTGCCAACCATATTTTTGCTGAGTTCATTAAGCTTTGAACCTTGACAAAAAGAGCTGGTAATGGTATTTTTTATAATAGCGTTAGCACTCCCGATAGCAGAGTGCTAAAGGAAACTGAAAGGAGGATTTTTTTGTGAAGGATTTAAATTTAACAGAAAGAAAACAAAAAATTCTCCATGCTGTTGTAACCGATTACATCCAATCGGCTGAACCGGTAGGTTCACGTACCATTTCACGGCGGCATAAAATAAATTTATCGGCAGCAACCATCCGCAATGAGATGGCAGATTTAGAAGAGCTTGGTTATCTCTCTCAGCCGCATACATCAGCAGGCCGCATCCCCTCTCAGCATGGCTACCGCTTTTACGTGGATTACCTGATGAGCCTGTCGGTCCTTACCACACAGGAAGAGGAGTATATAGCACGGGTATTCCTGCAGCTTGAGAAGATGCGTGAGATTGACCAGATTATTCAGCACACGGCAAGGATACTCTCTCAGCTGACGAAATATACATCCTTAGTTCTCGGGCCGCTGTTTGCAAGAAGCTCTTTTAAGCAGCTGCGCCTGATTCCTCTTGATGAGTCAAGAGCGCTTGCTGTCCTGATTACAGACGCAGGCTATATCAAAAATAATTTGATTGATCTGCCGCAGGCTTTAAGCGGAGATGAACTGGCAGCTGTGGTGAGTTATTTAAACGAACAGTTGGCAGGGCAAACTATTGAAACACTGTCAGCCTCCAGACTGCAGCAGATGCGAAGCGCCCTCTATGCCAGGATAGACCTTCTTGAACAGACTTTGCTGCTGCTTGAAGAGTCCTGCAGCGAAAATGAAGGGCGGGTATACTTAGGAGGGACATCCAATATACTCAACCAGCCTGAATTTAAGGACCTGGAAAAGGTTAAGAGCCTCCTTTCGCTTTTTGAGCAGGATCAAAGGCTCACATATTTGCTTGAAACTCCGCTTGATGGTGTAACAATTCGGATCGGGACTGAAAACAGCCTGCAGGAAATGAATGATTGCAGCCTGGTTACCGCCACTTATATGCTTCACAGCAGGCCTGTAGGCACTATTGGTGTGCTTGGACCAACCAGGATGGAGTACTCGAGAGTTGTTTCAATTATTGAATACATTACAGTAAAACTCAATAACATATTAAAGGCTCTATAGAGTAGGGTGAGGTGTTAAAATGAGTGAATATGAAAAGAAAGAGTATGAGGCTGAAGTGGAGGATACGTCCGGCTCCGCACACTCTGCCCAAGGGCAGGATGCAACTGACCCGGCTGTTGAGTTAATCAGGCTGCGTGAAGAGAACAGCCAGCTGTTTTCCCGGTTGCAGAGGCTCCATGCTGATTTTGACAATTATCGAAAAAGAATGAGGACTGAACGTCAGGAGTGGAGCAATCAGGCACTATGCGAGTTAATAAAAGAGTTACTCCCTGTGATTGACAACCTGGAGCGCGCCAGTCAGGCCGAAGGTACGACAGAGGTGCTGCTGGCCGGTGTGGGCCTGGTTTACAAGCAGCTTTATTCAGTTCTGTCAAAGCAGGGATTGAGTGTGATTGAAGCATGTGGCTTGGAGTTTGATCCTAATTATCACCATGCGATTATGCAGGTGGAATCCGGGGAGCCGGAAAACACAGTGGTAGAGGAACTGCAGAAAGGATACCGCTTTAACGACCGGGTACTCCGGGCAAGTATGGTTAAAGTGGCTAAATAACAAGGATTTGAGGAGGGAATTAAATGAGCAAAGCAATCGGCATTGATTTGGGAACTACCAACTCTGTGGTGGCAGTAATGGAAGGCGGCGAGGCGGAGATAATCGCTAATGCCGAAGGTGATAGGCTTACACCGTCAGTTGTTGCTTTCAGCAAAAGCGGTGAACGGCTGGTAGGGCAGGTGGCCAAAAGGCAGGCCATCACCAATCCCGACAGGACAATAGCATCCATAAAACGACACATGGGCAGCAACTTCCGTGCAAAAATTGATGAAAAAGAATACAGCCCCCAGGAAATTTCAGCCATGGTGCTGCAAAAATTGAAAACTGACGCCGAAGCCTACTTGGGTGAAAAGATAGAGAAAGCGGTAATAACAGTCCCCGCTTACTTTACCGACGCCCAGCGCCAGGCTACCAAGGACGCCGGAAAAATCGCCGGCCTTGAAGTGCTGCGAATTATCAACGAGCCAACGGCGGCCGCACTGGCATACGGTATTGACAAGGGCGAAGATCATACCATACTGGTGTTTGACCTTGGCGGGGGCACATTTGACGTTTCCATCCTGGAACTTGGCGAGGGCGTATTTGAAGTAAAAGCCACCAGCGGCAACAACAGGCTGGGTGGTGACGACTTTGACCAGCGCATTATTGACTACCTGGCCGACCAGTATAAAAAGGAACAGGGAGTTGACCTGCGCAAAGACCGTATGGCGCTGCAGCGCCTGAAAGAAGCAGCGGAGAAAGCAAAGATAGAACTCTCCAGCCTTACCACCAGCAACATCAACCTGCCTTTTATCACAGCCACAGCCGAGGGGCCAAAGCACCTTGATATGAATCTTACCAGGGCTAAATTTGATGAACTTACCGCCGACCTGGTAGAGTCAACAATGGGGCCCACGCGCCGCGCGCTCTCTGATGCGGGCATGAAGGCTGAAAATATTGATAAGATAATACTGGTGGGCGGCTCCACACGTATCCCCGCTGTGCAGGATGCCATCAAGAAGCTTTTAGGTAAAGAGCCGCATAAAGGGGTTAACCCCGATGAGGTGGTGGCGCTGGGCGCTGCTATTCAGGCCGGAGTCCTCTCCGGTGAAGTTAAGGATGTATTGCTTCTGGACGTAACTCCGCTTTCACTCGGTATCGAGACTCTGGGTGGAGTCGCAACAAAGATTATTGAACGCAATACAACAATCCCAACTACCAAGAAGCAGATTTTCTCCACAGCCGCTGATAGCCAGACCTCGGTGGAAATTCATGTCCTGCAGGGTGAACGCCCCATGGCCTCCGACAACAAAACTCTGGGCCGTTTTATGCTGGATGGTATTCCGCCTGCGCCACGCGGTATCCCGCAAATTGAAGTTTCTTTTGATATTGATGCCAACGGGATAGTGAATGTTTCTGCCAAAGACATGGGAACCGGTAAAACGCAAAAAATTACTATTACAGCATCCACGGGACTTAACGATTCTGAAATAGACCAGATGGTTAAAAATGCAGAAAAATTCGCTGCCGAAGACGAGAAGAGAAAAGAACTGGCCGAAGCGCGCAACGAAGCTGATTCCCTGGTCTATAATACTGAAAAAATGCTGCGTGAACTGGGAGATAAGGTGGATGGCGCTAGAAAGAGTGAAGTAGAGGCTGCCATCAACAAGTTAAAAGAGGAAGCCAAGGGCGAAGATGCCGCTGCCATCAAAAAGGCTGTGGAGGAACTGACAAAATATGTCCATGAGCTTTCCACACTTCTCTACCAACAGGTTAAAGAAGATGAACCAAAAAATGAAGATGCTGCCGGTGGCGGGGATACAGTAGACGCTGAGTACCATGTAGTTGATGATGAGGAGAAAAGTTAAAACCGAAGGAATGAGATAAATGGCCAAGCGTGACTATTATGAGGTGCTCGGTGTGGCAAGGGACGCCTCCGGGGAAGAGATTAAGAAAGCCTATCGCAGGCTGGCCAGAAAGTACCACCCTGATGTTAACCCTGATGATAAAGAAGCTGAGTCTAAGTTTAAAGAGATTAAAGATGCTTTTGATGTGCTCAGCGACAATACACGCAGGGAGCAGTACGACAGATTCGGCCATGCTGCTGAAGAAGCGCAGGGCCAGGGTGGCTTTGGTCAGGGATTTGGCGGCGGCTTTGGTTTTGAAGATATCTTTGACACATTCTTTGGCGGCGGCGGCGGGATGCGTGGCCGCCGGCCCGGCCCACAGCGCGGCAACGACCTGCGCTATGACCTGGAGATTACGCTGCAAGAAGTGGCGGCAGGTCTTGAGACCACTGTCAACGTTTCCCGCATCGACCAGTGCGAAACCTGCGGGGGCAGCGGCGCCAAGCCGGGAACGCATCCTGTCAGATGTACTGTCTGTGACGGCACCGGCCAGCAGCAGACAGTACGCAGCACAGCCTTTGGACGTTTTGTCAGCGTCAAGCCATGCGAAGCCTGCGGCGGTGAAGGGACACAAATCAAGGAGCGCTGTGCCACATGCCAGGGAAACGGCAGAGTTCACAGGGAGCGCAAAATTGAAGTAAAAGTTCCGGCCGGTGTGGATACAGGAAACAGGCTGCGCATTTCCGGGGAAGGCGAGGCCGGCCTGCGCGGCGGGCCACCCGGCGACTTGTATGTGTTTATCCATGTCCGTCCACATGAAGTCTTTAAACGCCAGGGGGATGACCTGATTATAGAAGTGCCCATCTCCTTCAGCCAGGCTGCACTTGGCACCGAGTTGGAAGTGCCCACCTTAGACGGAAAAGCAATGCTTAAGGTGCCTGAGGGCACACAACCGGGAAATTCTTTCAGGCTGCGCGGCAAAGGTATCCCCCATCTGCGCGGCTACGGACGGGGAGACCAGCATGTCAGGGTCAATATTAAAATTCCACAAAAGCTTTCCAATAAGCAAAAAGAGCTGCTCCGCGACTACGCACGCATTTCAGGCGAGGATGTATCAGCTCCTGATAAGGGAATAATTAATAAAGTTAAGGACGCGCTGGGCGGCAAATAGGGAGGATACATTTTGCGCTGGCTTGAACTGTCTGTGACTACTTCACCGCAAAGCAGCGAAGCAGTGGCTGCCAAACTGCTGGAGCTTGGTGCGGGCGGTGTTTCTTTTGAGGAAAATTGGGATTGGGATAAAGCCGCACGTTTAGGGCTTGGCGATATCTTCCCCATCGGCAGCGGACAAAAAGAGAATATTGTTGTCATCAGGGGGTACTTACCCCTTTCTTTTTTAGGCAGACAAAAAACAACAAGGCTCGGGGAATTCCTCTCGGGCCTGCAGGGCTTTGGTCTTGCTCCAGCGTCACTTAGCTCCCGTGAAGTTGACGACTCGCTTTGGAATGAGGCTTGGAAACAATATTGGCAGCCTACGGCCGTAGGGGAAAAACTGCTGATTGTGCCGTCCTGGCATGAAGCGCCCTCAGATCCAAGGCTTACACTGCTGCTTGACCCCGGCCCGGCTTTTGGTACCGGGACACATGAAAGCACCCGCCTCTGCCTGGAGCTTCTGGAAGGGCAGATCAGAAACAGCGATTCCATGCTTGATATCGGCTGTGGTTCCGGTATCCTGGCCCTGGCTGCCCGCCTCCTGGGCGCGCGGGCGGTTTGGGGCGTAGACAGAGATGAAGCGGCCGTACGCTTCAGCCGTGAAAATGCTGTCCTAAACGGATTGGACGCAGTGACTTTTATGGAGGCGGATTTAAACTCGGCCTCTTGCTGGCGGATACTGCCCAAAGTGGATTTGGTTGCTGCAAACCTGACAGCAGATCTGCTCCTGCTTTTTAGGGACAACCTGCGTGGTGTTCTTTTGCCCCTGGGCAGAATAATAGTCTCAGGCATTATACGCCAACGCCTTGATGAAGTGAAAGAGTCTTTTGTGCACGCGGGTTTTGTCCTGACAGAAGAAAAAAGCGACGGTGAATGGTCTGCGCTGCTGCTGGAGTTGAAATAAATGGGCAGATATTTTTATAAATCAGAGTGGGAAAAAGAAGGTCAGGCAGTACTTGGCGGGGAAGATGCACATCATCTGGGCAGCGTGCTGCGCTGTTTGCCCGGTGATAAGCTTGAACTGTGTGATGAGGTTGGCAATTGCCGACGTGCAGAGATAATATCAATCAGCAAAGAAGGAGTCACATGCCGCCTGCTGGAGACGCTTCCCGGCAATGAACCCCTTGTAAAAGTTACTCTGGCCTTTGCACTGCTTAAAGGAGAAAAGACAGAGCTGGTACTGCAAAAAGCAACAGAGCTTGGAGTATCATGTTTTGTGCCTTTCAGCAGTGAGAGGTCGGTAACGCGCCTGACGGAAAAGAAAGCTCAGGAGCGTGCACTGCGCTGGCAGAAAATTGTGCGCCAAGCCGCAGGCCAGTGCCGCCGCGCCCTCATTCCGCAGGTAAAAGAGCCCTGTGATTGGGAGGCGCTTTTGGCATTGTTCCCGCACTACAGCAGGGTGATATTCTGCTGGGAAGATGAAAGAATACACGTGCTTGGCCGGCTCCTGCGGGGGGTCGCAGCCGGGGATAATATACTTTTGATCACCGGCCCCGAGGGCGGTTTCAGTGCTGTGGAAGCAAAAGCAGCCCAAGACTCGGGGGCACGTGCTGTCACGCTTGGGACACGCATTCTGAGGGCGGAAACTGCTGCTGTGGCAGCGGCGGCACTTGTCCTTTATGAGGCCGGTGAGCTTGGAGGCAAACCATGAAATCGGTGGCATTTCAGACATTGGGCTGCAAGATAAACCAGACCGAAACAGCTGCGCTGCAAACATTGTTTGAGCAGTCGGGTTATACAGCGGTCCCTTTTAACGCGCACGCTGATGTCTATATCATCAACACCTGCACTGTCACTCACATCGGTGACCGCAAGTCGCGCCAGGCAATCCGGCGTGCGCGCCGCAGCAACCCCGAAGCTGTCATCGTAGTTACCGGCTGCTATGCACAGGTGGCGCCGGAGGAAGTGTTGGCGCTGCCCGAGGTTGACCTTGTTGTAGGTACACATGCCCGGGAAAAACTGCCCCAACTCGTTAAAGAGGCAAAAAAAGGCCGGCTTAACTGTGTAGCGCCCCTGGAGGACAAAGGCTGCTTCGAGTCGCTGCCTCCGGCGCAGAGCATAGAGCGCACACGGGCTTTTCTGAAAATCCAGGAAGGCTGCCGCCAGTTTTGCTCCTACTGCATTGTGCCTTACGCCCGCGGGCCGCTTTACAGTCGCTCTGTCGGTGCTGTTGTGAAAGAAGTACAAAGGCTGGCCGGTAATGGTTTCAGGGAACTGGTGCTCACAGGTGTGCATCTTGGCTCTTACGGTGTTGACCTCCCCGAGAGGCCGGACCTGAGTGAACTAATTTCAGCAATTGTACCGGTGGCAGGAATTGAACGCATCCGTCTTTCCTCCATCGAGCCCACCGAGATTACTTCCGCTCTGGTTGATGTAATAATTGAAAACAGCAAGGTCTGCCGCCACCTGCATATTCCCCTGCAAAGCGGCGATGATTATATCTTAAAGCGTATGAACAGGAAATACGATGCCGGCGAGTTTCTCCACCTTGCTCAGTGGCTGCAGGCAAAAGTGCCCGGCATTGCTCTGACCACAGACGTGATGGTGGGCTTCCCCGGTGAGAGTGAAGCACATTTTGCCCGTACGGTGGAGGTAGTTAAAAGATGCTGTTTCAGCAGGCTCCATGTCTTTAAATATTCACCGCGGCGCGGCACCCCCGCCGCCAAATTTCAGGGGCAGGTCCCAAGCGGCATCAAAGAAGAGCGCAGCCGCTTGCTGATTGAAACAGGCTCACAGCTGGCAGCCCTTTTCCGTTCCCGCTTTATAGGCGAGACTGTGCAGGTGCTGTTTGAGGAAAAAACCGGACGCGGCAGGTTGGCCGGGCTTACCGAGCACTATATCCGCGTCATAGCCAAGGCCCCTACCGCTTTAAGCGGAAGCCTGGCAGATGTCCGTATCAGCGGGGAAGAGCAGGATTCGCTGTATGGGGAACTGCTGAAGTAAACACAAAAAACATGAAAAATATGAAAAAAACATGAAAAAGCGCCGGTTCTGCCGGCGGCTTTTTCGACTTAATGTCTCAGTGATTTTGGCAGCTCCGGTTGGTACCAAAAAGACCAGCAAGCAGAGGCTGCACCTGAAAGGGCGACCAATGTCAATATTCCGGCAGCGATGGCTAAAATTTTCTTCTTCACTCTAAATTCCCCCTTCCATAATTTTCTTTATTTTAACATTCTCTGTAAAAAAGAAAGTTCCTGCAAGATGTCGAAACATTACAGGAACTGCCACTGTTTTTAATGTTTGTCGAAAAATATTAAACTAAGCGGCGGGTGAAAAGAGGATTGAGTAATGACATCAGGCGGTAGCCCAAAGGCGTCAGTGCCAGCGCCTGCCAGAGCAGCCCCAAGTTGCCGGCCGTATAATAATAGATAAGAGCTGTGTACTGTATTGACCACAGATAGAACCCGGAGGCGCCCCAGGCCAGGATAAGCAGCAGTGAAAGCGCTCGCAGCATAGAACGCTGGACAGGGGAGGTAATCGGCTTCTGAGGCACATCAGCCGGAGCATAAATCCAGGCTGCAACTAGTGCAAGAAGAGGAGCCACCACTAAAAAGAACGGGTTGCTGCTAAACAATGGTGCAAAAGCCCGTGTTATGAGCCCAATTAACATTATTACAACAGTACCTGTGATGATACAGCCGTGTAAGGAAGTGCAGTGAGCCCCGCCGCTCACCTTTTTGAAAGCCATCATAGTAAAAGCAGCTGCCAGCGCTTCCCTCATGATGCCAAACAAAGCGGAGACAATGACAATTACTGCCAGGTTAAGCAAAGTTGCAGCCAGTGACAGCAAGCCATAATGTACTACTTCGGTCTGTGCTTCAGTGAGAGACAACTCTTTGGCAAGATAGCACGCAGCTTTATCTACGCATTTCATTAATTAGGAACCCCACGACCGGTTGCTGCGGGTATATGTATACCTGTCCAGGTGAAAACCTCGCAGACGATAACTGATTATGGCCACACCAACAAGCAGAAGCTGCTGAGGTAGAGTCACAAGGACCCTCAGCCAGGGATTTGCCAGCACTTCTTGAACGATTAGCCCTGTAAATGAGAGGACTACCGGTATAAAAAGTACTTCCCCCAGCGTTACAAAGACCCAGGCGAGCAATGCTGCGATAAGTGCTTTTTTGTAACCTATACGGTAAAGAAAAGTCAGGTACACTGACACACATAGTGTTATGACGATTGAGTGCAGGACCGGCACCATAATAAATCTTCGGGATAAGTAGGCGGTCAAGGCAAAAAGCATGCCGAGAATTACCATCTGCTTAAAGCGCGGCCGTACTGACATTAGTGTCAACCCTATAGTATTGGAAAGAATGCCTTCAGGGACGGCATAAAACAAGAGAGCAATAAGGGGTATTGCATCCATACTGATCTACCTCCCTACCTTGATTTTATTTCCGGTTAATATCCTCAAATCACCGGCCTTATTGAGTAGATGTAGCCTCCCCGGCTTTATTACAGTTATTATACAACGGAATGTAAAAACGGAAGCTGCTGCCACATCCCGGTTCGCTTACTACACTGATTTCACCACCGTGGGCCAGCACTATACCCTGCGTTATTGCCAATCCCAACCCCGTCCCGTTTTCCCGTGTGGTAAAAAAAGGCATAAAAATCTTTCCGGCCAAACCCTGGGAGATTCCGTGCCCGGTGTCGCTGACTTCTACATCCACTCTTTCCTTTTTTCTGTTATAGGATGTTTTGACAGAAAGGCTGCCGCCATCCGGCATGGCCTGGATAGCATTGCTGCAAAGGTTGAGAAGCACCTGTACCATCTGTTCTCTGTCCAGGCATGTCTCAGGGAGGTCCGGGTCGGGGGATGTGTTAACAACTACTTTATTACGCAGTGCTTCCCCGTAAATGAGGGAAGAAGTGGTTTCGATTACCTTGTTTAGCTGAACCATTGTCTTATTTGGTTTAGCAGGTCGGCTCAACAGTAAAAAGTCGCTGAGGATCTGATTGGTGCGTTTTATTTCCTCCTGAATTACACTATAAATCTCCTGACATTCTTCCCTTTTCCCTTCGCCCCTTAAAGTGAGCAGTTGGATATAGCCGTTTACTACTGTAAGAGGATTGCGAATTTCATGGGCGATGCCGGCGGCTATTTCCCCGGCCAGAGCTAGTTTATCCAGGTTCTTGGCTTGCTCGTAGAGTTCCCTGTTCAGTTCGCTCTGTGTTTTAAGATCCTCAAAATTTTTTCTGAACCAGTCTACTATTATTACAATCAAAAAGTATAGTGCAAGAAATGGGAATACTTCCAGATTGGCAGGAGAATAACTTGCAAATGTGGCTCCTGAAGGAATAAATATAGAGATAACCAGAAAACTGCTTGCTGCTGTAAGCAAAATCCCCGGCATAAAACCGCAGACAAAAGTGGTAAAAAAAATTATAACATAAAAAAAATAGGCTGACAGCTTCGCTTCTGCGGGTGAAATCAGATTGTTCATGTAAATAAGGGCAAAAAATAGATATAAAAAAAGTGAACTCAAAAAAACCCCGGTTTTTACTGATATCGGAAAGGATCGTTCACTGAAGAAACGGTTCAGGATAATTTGGCAACTTTTCACGCAACTCCCCCGTTTTCCAGGACAAGACAGTATTCTACAATTATTTTACTTCGACGGTTATTTTTTTTTCCCTTTTTTCACGCCCAAAATTTTCAATCCAGTAAGAATATTTTACATTGCGGGCGAATAGGATGGAAAGGAAAAGACAGGCGGAAAAGAGGTGGATGTATGGGTAGAAAATTGTTTGTGGTGGAAGCGAGGAGGCTGCTCCCACTGCTGTTCCTCCTGGTCCTGTTGGTTTCTCTTTCTGTCTATGATACATTCCGGACCAGCCCGACAGCGGTTACCAGGGAGACAGCAGGTGGGGCCGAAGTGAATGTCACCACCGTTGACAAGGGTGAAAGGAAGGAACGGCCAACCTTCCGCCTGGCGTTTGACCAGGAAGGCTGGGTGGAAATTGCTGAGGAATGGGGTATCGCCCTGCCGCAGTTCCCGTTTCAGCCTCAGCACGAAGTAGCTCTGTTTGCTCTTCATGCTGAAGTGCAAAAGGTGGAGGCAAAGGGAGCGGGGGAAGAGGAACTGGAAATAAGGATCCGTGTGGGACCAAAGCGGGACCACTACCAGGTGGTAGTGCTGCCGGCAAAAGATGTGCTTTTGGAGTACGGTCAGACCCTCTGGACGTTTGTAGACAAGAAAGGCGCTGTTGTGGAACAGTTTAGCACTGGGGAAATTACTGAAACTGCGGCAGAGCAGGCGCCTAATAAGTAAAAAAAATTAAAGGGCAACAGCCCTTTAATTTTTTTTATTGAAAACCGCGAGGCCATTAAAGACGGTTAAATTGGTCGAAGTGTTTATCCTTTTATGGATTCTGGAGACGAACTTATTACCGCTAAAGAATTATCCGATTCTTTAAGTCTTTCCGTAGATACAATTTGGAGATATACCCGGGAAAAGAGGATTCCTTATGTGGAAATTGGAAAAAGGCAGTACCGGTATAATAAGCAGAATGTGGTGAAAGCGTTGTCCGGAGAAACTTCCGCCCTGGTAAAGGAAGGACAAGTTTCCTGTCAATCCTTCTCCTTCCTTTCACCACCAACGTGTTTCCCGGCGGCTGCAGCGAATACTTGAAGATTACATTAACAAGGTGGACCCAAACGGTGAGATCTTTGGTGCCCCTCTCGACCTGGCTTTAGCCGAGCATACCGTGGTACAACCTGATTTATTATACCTGCCCGGCAGCCGGCCGGCCCAAAATAACCCGATAGATGTTGTTCCGGAGTTCAATACAGCGGCTAAAATGGCTAGATTTCTTGGTTTCCATCAAAAAAAGCAGGGGCTTTCCATAAAAGCTCATCGGGGAATCTGTTTTGCTCTATAAAACATATAACAACTGACCAAACCCCGCATTCCTGTTTAAGCAGGGATGCGGGGTTTGGCATTTGGCTATAGAGAAGAGCAGTGCGCCACTTACCCGGCAGAACCCCGTCGTAAGTAATTGCCGCCAGGTTATGATTAACAGGGGGCAGAATGCTGCTTCCCGGTAGTATTATAGAAGTCGGTGTAGTATAATAAAGAAAAGTAAGATGGCATAAAAGGAGTAGGAAAGATGCTTAAAGTTATACTGTCAGAGAAAGGGCAGATATCAATCCCTGCAGCTGTACGAAGGGAGTATGGGCTTAAAAAAGGCGATAAACTCTTGCTGGAGGAGATTGACGGAGCCATTGTCCTCCGTCCGCTTACCGGTCATCCCCTGTTGTCTTTGAAGGGGAAATATAAAACTGATGCGGGAGAAAAGCTTACTGAATCACTGCTTAGAGAGCGTAAGGCAGAAAGAGAGCGGGATACGGTTTGAGCAAAGTAGTACTGGATGCCTATGCTGTGCTTGCTTTAATTGAAAATGAAACGGGTAGCGAAATCGTAGAATCATATCTGGCTGATGAGAAGGCAGAAATATTTTTAAGTGTAATAAGCCTGGGTGAGATCTATTATATTCTCATGCGCAGAAAGAGTCAGCAGGCGGCAGATGAATTGGTAAGCATTATACAGATGGATGAGTCCGTCAGAATAATCGAAGCAACATGGCCGGTAGTAAGAAAGGCTGCTACAGTTAAAGCACGGGGCGGGCTTTCCTATGCTGATTCGTTTGTTGTAAGCCTGGCTCTGGAGCATGATGCTGTACTGGTGACAGGAGATCCAGAAATATTAGCGGTATCTAAGCAAATTCATTTTAAATTATCTTGGTTGGGGACATGAGATGCTTAAACTTGACAGGGAACGGCAGACGTTCTTATTGATCCCCTATAAAACATATAACAGCTGGCCAAACCCCGCATTCCTGTTTAAGCAGGGATGCGGGGTTTGGCATTTGGCTATAGAGAAGAGCAGTACGCCACTTACCCGGCAGAACCCCGTCGTAAGTAATTGCCGCCAGGTTATGATTAACAGGGGCAGACTAACCCAACTCTTTTGCGTAAAGCCCGTTTGCAGGGTTTGGGCTTATTGTAACATAAAGAGATATATCCTCGGATACGCTTGGAATTTCAAAATCATCTTCGCCTTTGGCTAATCCCACAGAACCCTGCTTTATCTTTTGAACTTCGTTGTTGATTTTAATTTCGCCGTTACCTGAGAGTTGTGGGCTCTGCCACACCCGTCCTCGCCGGGGTCAGCCCGTCATGCTTGCACGACGCACAACAATAGGGTGTGGGGTCTAAACAACTTTCTCATGCTGGGCACAAGTCAGTAATTTACCCAGGGTTTCTTCTCCGATTTGATTAACTCTGCTGAAATCGACGGCCTGGATATAGTACTTTTCCAGCTGATCGTGATTCTGTTTGGCTTTGCGAATAAATTCAGCCGCTTTACCTACCAGTTGCCAGAATCGGTCGTGGCATTCAGTTCGTTCACCTGCTGTCCTCTTTAAGTGCTCAGCACGGGAATAACGGCTGATGGACACCGTATGCTGTTCTTTAACTGCAGGCGGAACGGAGAAAGAGTGGGGGTAAGTTGCTTTAACAAAGGCGGTGGCTGTTGAGGGGATGACCACTGCGTCCAGTTTTTGCGGGTCAAAGGCGCAGTGATAGGCTTCTACGTCCTGCCCGCAGCGCTTGACAGTGTTATAAACCTGCTCAAGCAGGTATGATTTCCCTGACCCGGGATCGCCTGTTAAAAGAAAGAGGGTTGTTATATCCTGAAAAATAGAAGGATAATAATTGATCAGGCCGCCTGGAGTAAGGGCGCCGGCGAAGAGATGACGTTCGCACGGTTCCTGGTCGGAAGGGGGTAGTGTTAAAGCCAGGTTGCCAAGCAGGCGGGCAGTCATTTCAGTCAGGCCGCGGTAATCCATGGCATCTGCCATCAGGTAGCGGTATTTCTCCATTACTGTATACGCTTCCTTAAGATATTGGTAGGCCTGAATAAAATAGCTGCTGTTCTGCTGGATAAGAAGCGCTATTTCTTTTTTTTGTTGTCGCAGAAGCGATGAATCCCAACAAGAACCGAGGTTGATAATTTCATCATAGGCTCCTGGCAGCGTGGGGTCAATTACATGAGGCGCTGTTCCGTCTACCATGGCGAACCCAAGTGAGGGCACAGCCATCCCGTCTAATGAATCCTGGTCGGATGAGCAGTGAAACAGTTCGATGTCATGCCCCTCCTCCGCCATTAACTGCCCAATACGCTTCATTAAAGACGACTTGCCGGTTCCCGGTCCACCTTTAATGATGAAGAGCTGTTCTCTGTGTTTGCCCGGTATGTAGTGAAAGAGAGAATAAAAACCATAGGCGGTGTTTCCGCCTGCAAAAAAGTGTCTTTTTTTACCCTTCATTTTATAATTCTCCTTCCCGTAAAGTACTTTTATTGTATGTCCCGACTGTCATGTCGTGCCTGTCCAAATTGCAATGGTAATTTTGCTAAGCACTGGTAAGAATGGTATAATATCTTATGAAGCGGACAGGAGTGATTGTATATGAGCTGTATCTTTTGCCGGATAATTGCAGGTGAGCTGCCTGCTGATGTTGTTTTTGAGGACGAGCATGTTATTGCTTTCAGGGATATTAACCCGTTGGCCCCGGTACATGTGCTTGTAGTGCCAAAGCAGCACTATGCTTCACTTGACGAATTGCCGTCAGGTGATACAAGTACGGCAGGCCACCTGCTTCTATCTGTGATTGAAACGGCAAAAAGGCTTGATGTGGCCGGCGGTTATAAAGTGGTTACCAATTGCGGCGAGCGTGCGGGACAGGTGGTCCTCCACCTTCATTTTCATATCCTGGCAGGGAAAAAGTTTGCGCCTTAAATATCAGGCCTGACAAATTGACAAAAACACGCCAGGGCTGGCGCCTGTAACAGCGCTCACGGCTGTTGACAGACAGTTGTGAAAACGATATAATCTATAAGTATTCTGTAATAGTGGACAACTTTATTGGTTACTTGTTGTCCGGCCCGTGGAGTTGGTTTGAGGGGGGGGAAAGCAGTTGACACAAATCAAGGTTGGTAAAAATGAGACACTTGACAGCGCTATTCGCCGTTTTAAACGTCAGTGCGCCAAAACAGGTATCCTTGCAGAGGTAAGGAAACGGGAACATTATGAAAAACCCAGTGTAAAACGTAAAAAGAAATCAGAGGCTGCCCGCAAGAAAAAACGGTTCACCTAAAATAATAAAAACCCGGTATGTGCCGGGTTTTTTGCTGTCCATGCCTTAGTTTACTTTATCTTTTGTGAAAAATAGGCTATAATAAAGATATTGCAGGGGAAAGGAGTATAGCCGTGTTTAAAAAGCTGATTATCATTTTGATGCTGCTCTCACTTGGCTGTTTGCCCGGATTGGCGGCAGCACCTGCCGCAGCCTCCGATAACTCTCCTGTCTATGTAATAGCAATTGACGGACCGGTGGAAAAAGGACTGTCCAGCTACCTGGGCAGAGCTTTCCGGGAAGCTGAGAGAAACGGTGCAGCGGCGATAATTTTTGAACTAAACACTTACGGCGGCATGATCGACGCTGCCGGTGACATCAGTGATTTAATTCAAAATTCAACTGTGCCTGTTTATGCTTATGTCCGTTACCGCGCTATCTCAGCAGGCGCCTACCTGGCACTGTCCAGTGACGCTTTGTATATGGCGCCCGGCAGCAACATCGGTGCTGCTGAGCCCCGAAGCCTGCTTGGCGGGGACGAAGTAATAGACGAGAAGACCATTTCCATCTGGGAGTCGGAGATGAAATCGATGGCCGAAAGACAGGGTAAAGACCCGCAGGTGGCAGCGGCCATGGTACGTAAAGAGATAGCTATTCCGGGAGTGGTGGAAGAAGGTCAACTCCTGACACTGACTGCTGCTGAGGCGCTTAACATCGGGTTTGCAGACGGAATTTATTCCAACAACTCACAACTCCTGGCAGAGTTGGGATTGTCGGATTCACCGGTTCTTACAGTGGGGACAAGCCCGGCAGAAGACCTTGCACGTACTTTAACCCACCCGGCTCTGGCCACGCTCCTGATTACCATCGGCATAGCTGCGCTGGTAATCGAGGTAATGACTGCCGGTTTTGGCGTGGCGGGTATTATAAGTATCCTGTCGTTTGCACTCTTTTTTGGCGCGCATACCATCGCCGGGCTGGCAGGGCGTGAAGTGGTTTTCCTCTTTGCGCTGGGGCTCATATTTCTTTTGGTGGAAGCCTTTATTCCCAATTTTGGCATAATCGGGCTGACAGGGATTGGCCTTATCGTTGTGTCGGTGGTCACTTCCGCAGCAACTACCGGGGAGGGTATTCAAATGCTGCTGGTGTCAATTTTTGGAGCTGCAGTAATTATTGCATTATCTTATCGTTATTTAAGAAAGAGCGGGCTGTGGTCACAGATTGTGCTGCAGTATGCTGAAACCAAAGAGCAGGGCTATGTTGGGCCGGGTGATGCTACTCACCTGGTGGGCCAGATCGGTGTGACACTTACACCGCTGCGGCCGGCCGGAGTGGCCGAAATAGAGGGTAAACGAGTGGACGTGGTCAGTGAAGGCGGCTTCATAGCAAAAGACAGTGAAGTAAAAGTTGTCTCTACGGAAGGCACCAGAATAGTGGTGCGCCCGCTTTAATGTTTATGCCGAATAATCGGTAATCAAAAGGAGGTTTTCATGTGGTAGAACTGTTGATTCTCTTAGGGTTAATTATTTTGGGATTGTCACTGCTTCTTAGTATTATACCTCTTGGACTCTGGATCTCCGCACTGGCCGCCGGAGTCAAGATCGGTATCGTTACCCTGGTGGGTATGCGCCTAAGGCGTGTAGCTCCTGCTAAAATTGTCAACCCATTAATCAAGGCAACAAAGGCCGGGCTTGATTTAAATGTAAACAAGCTTGAGGGCCATCTGCTGGCCGGTGGTAATGTGGACCGTGTTGTCAATGCTTTAATTGCTGCCCAGCGTGCCGGGATTGATCTTGGTTTTGAGCGCGCAGCCGCCATCGACTTAGCCGGACGTGACGTGCTGCAGGCTGTTCAGGTAAGTGTTAACCCGCGCGTGATTGAAACGCCTGTTGTTACAGCCGTGGCAAAGAACGGTATTGAAGTTAAGGCCAAGGCACGTGTTACTGTGCGCGCCAATATTGAACGCTTAGTCGGCGGCGCCGGCGAAGAAACAATTATTGCCAGGGTCGGCGAAGGTATCGTTACCACCATCGGTTCAGCCATCGACCACAAGGAAGTGCTGGAAAACCCGGACACAATTTCGCGTACTGTGCTGAACAAAGGGCTTGATGCAGGTACAGCCTTTGAGATTCTTTCCATTGATATTGCTGACGTTGATGTAGGTAAAAATATCGGCGCCCAGCTGCAGACAGACCAGGCAGAAGCCGACAAGCGCATCGCCCAGGCCAAAGCGGAAGAAAGAAGGGCTATGGCTGTGGCTCACGAGCAGGAGATGAGAGCTACTGTCCAGCAGATGCGCGCTAAAGTGGTGGAAGCAGAGGCCGAAGTACCCCGGGCTTTTGCCCAGGCGCTGCGTGAAGGAAAACTGGGCATCATGGATTATTACAACATGCAGAATATCCAGGCTGACACCCAGATGAGGGATTCTATTGCCAAACTTGGCGGGACAAAAACTGAAAAGAGTGAAGACCCTAAGAAATAGGGGGAATGATGCTTGGAAAGCCTAATTATCTTTGTGATCTTTATAGTGTTCTCAATTGTCAGGTCGCTTGGCGGCCAGGGACGACAGCAGCAGCAGCCGGGACGGCCCATGCCACCGGGGATGCCCAGGCAGCCCCAGCAGCCCCAGCAGCCGCAAAGGCGTGTGCCTATGCCCCAGCCTGGAGCTCCTGTCTTTGAACAGGAGCATGAATACCGAAGGCCGGCTGTACGCCTGCGCCAAATCGAGCATGCTCCTGCTGTGCAGCCTGAGCCTGAGATTTACCTTGAACCACTGAGGCTTAGGCAAAAAGAAGAAGACACAGCCTATGATTTTCACATAATCGAAGAGCAAGCTTTTGATTTGAGGCTCGATCCTGAAACACTGCTTTTAGGTGTTGTCTTCTCTGAGGTTCTTGGACAACCACGCGCCCGAAGACGACATATTTTCCCGGTAAGGCCCGTACGCTAGTACGGGCCTTTTCTATTAAACATAAGGTTCTTCTCTCATGCATAATAATTAAGAGACGGGAGGGAGGAATATGAGCAGAGGAGGAAGCAGAAAGAACTGGCGTAAGGATCTGGCAGACCTTTTTGAGATGCCGCAGGACATAGTGCTTAACCTGCCGCGCCTGACTGTGATTGGCAATATGCAGTGCTATTTGGAGAACCACCGGGGAGTAATCGAATATACAGATGAATTAGTGCGCGTTGCAGTCAATGGCGGTGAGATCAGCATAAGGGGCCTGGGCCTTGTTATTCGTTATCTGGCCAATGATGAGATAGCTGTAGATGGCGACATTACAGTTGTTAATTATGAGTACTGAGGCGGGAATAGGGGGGGACAAGCGTGTCTATACTAGGATTATGGTCTCTTTTTTCGGGCTACCTTGTGGTGTCCGTGCATGGCGCTGGTGCGGAAAAGTTTATTAATTTGGCTATCAGGGATGGGGTTCGTCTTTGGGATATCAGCGCTGGTGAAAGCGGGGCTACCCTCAAAGTAAGTGTAGACAGTTTTTTTGAACTGCGCCACCTGGCAAAAAGAACAGGCTGCCGCTTGTATATTGTGAATAAAGTAGGTTTTCCGTTTTTCTATCATCGACTCATCCGGCGAAAAGGAATGGTGCTCGGCCTCATTTTCTTTGTGGCCTGCCTCTACCTGCTCTCTTCAGTGATTCTTTTTATTGGTGTTGAGGGCGCGGATACAATTGGCGAAGCCCGTGTCCGGTCTCTGGCCGCTGAACTTGGCGTAAGGCCGGGAATCATGAAAGCAGGCATGGAGAGGGAGCAGTTGGCAAATGAAATGATTCTGCGGGAACCGGAGCTTGCCTGGGTGAACTTTAAAGTACAGGGAACACGCTTGGTAATAGAAGTGGTGGAAAGAATACAAACCCCGCCCGACAGAAGCGGTCCGGCAAACATTATTGCTGTCAAAGATGGCCTTGTTGAAGATGTTTTGGTGGTTATGGGGGAGGCGCGTGTAAAGAAAGGTGATACAGTTGCCCGCGGGCAGATATTGATTGAGGGAGTGCTTTGGCCGCAGGACCCAATGGCTGGGCCGGATGCGCCAAAACCCGTGCCTGTTCCCGTCCACGCCCAGGGAGAAGTCTGGGCCAGGGTCTGGTATGAAGGATACGGGGAAGCTCCCCTGCGGGAAGTGTTGCGGCACAGAACCGGAAAATTTGTCAAAACCCTGATCTTATTGGTTGACGGACAGGAAGTCCTGCGTGTCGGCCGCAAGGAGATACCTTATCGAAATTATGAGATTGAGGCCATAAAACGTAATTTTTCCAAAAGGATTATTCAACTGCCTGTCGAAATAATAACAGAGTATGCCCATGAATTGCAGTTAGACTCTCGTTTGTTATCCCAGGAACAGGCTTTGGAGATAGCAGCGGAGAGGGGTAGGATTCTGACCGAACTGCAGCTTCCTGTCGGTGTTTCAATCACTTACACTTCAGTAGAAGAACTTAAGCTGGAAAACACTGAGTTGGTGGGAATACGTTATATTATTGAGACTTTGGAAAATATAGCAGTGGAGGAAAATTGGGAGGCGATGGACAGTCTTGACAATAGAACCATTTCACAAAACAGTAGCCGTTGAAAATAATGATGAAATACGGCAGCTCCTTGGTAAGTTTGATCAGCATGTCACCTTACTTGACCGGTATTTCCAGGTGAAAGTTATCCCCCGGGGTGATTTTATTGTCCTGGAGGGGGACCGGGACGATGTGGAAAAGGTGGCACTTTTATTTGAGGAATTGCTTTGGCTGCTAAGACAGGGGCAACAGCCTACCATTCCTGACGTTGAATATGCAATTGAACTTATCCGGGCCGGACAGGCAGAGAAACTGCGCAGCCTTTTTGGCGACCTTGTTTTCATCACCCCGCGCGGAAAAAAGATTAAACCTAAAACGATTGGACAAAAAGGTTATATTGAGGCTATTCGCAGGAATGATATCGTCTTTGGAATAGGGCCCGCCGGCACAGGGAAAACATACCTGGCCATGACTATGGCTGTTAAAGCTTTGAAGGATAAAACTGTACAGCGCCTTATCCTGACAAGGCCTGCTGTAGAAGCAGGTGAAAACCTGGGATTTCTACCCGGTGACCTGCAGGAAAAAGTTGACCCCTACCTGCGGCCACTCTACGATGCCCTCTATGATCTGCTTGGGGTTGAAGTCTACCGCAGTTACATGGAAAAAGGTATAATTGAGATAGCCCCACTGGCATATATGCGGGGCAGAACCCTGGACGATTCATTTATTATACTGGATGAGGCGCAGAACACCACGGCTGAACAGATGAAAATGTTTCTTACCCGTATGGGATTTGGTTCAAGAGCTGTAATAACAGGCGATATTACACAAATTGACCTTCCCCGTGGCCGTTTTTCAGGGTTGGCGCAAATACAGGCCATCCTTAATAAAGTACAGGGAATCTCTTTTATTTACCTGACAGATCAGGATGTTGTAAGGCACCCCCTGGTACAAAAAATTATCCGTGCCTATGAAGAGTATGAACAGGGGGAAAGACAGGAGTGAGCTAAATGGGGATAATGAGCCGTTTACAAGACCTGCTGCAGGAAAAACATCTGTTTAGAGGCAATATCAGGTGGCAGCGTTGGATATTAGCAGCCTTTCTTTATCTAATTATACTGACAATTATTTCTCTTACTATTGCTCCTGTCAGTATTAACCTGGAACCAGGGAGGCCAAGCCCCCATGACGTAAAGGTAGAACAGGATACCATCGATCTTTACACTACCAACCTGCTTCGCGATGAAGCAGCACAGGCGGTTCCCGAGTCGTTTGAGTACGACCCGACTGTGCTCATGCGGGCTGAGGACAGTGTGGTTGCCTTTTTCTCCAAAGTAAGGGAAATACACGAGGAAGAACTGGAGCTTGATGAGAAGATAGAAAAGCTGACCGGCTCAGTTGAGATTGAACTGAATGACTCTCTGGCCTCAGTCATCATCCAAACCAGACCCCAGGATCTTAATGAGATAGAGTACCAACTCAAAGAAGTGCTGGGTATGATCTTACAGCAGGGTGTTAAGGCGGGTGGGCTGGAAACAGCGCGCCGTCAGGTTGTACAGGAAATTAATTTCCTTCTATTACCTCAGGAACAAAAGAGGGTCATGGATAAAGTAGCCCAGCATGTTCTGGAGCCCAACATGATCTTTAATCCGACCGCCACGGCGCTTGCGCGTGAAGCCGCCCGCCTCTCGGTTGAACCGGTCAGGATTATGAAGGGCGCGGTTATCATCCGCGAAGGCGACACAGTTACCGAACAGCACATGAAGCAGCTTGAAGTGCTGGGACTTCTGCGAAGTAGCGTCGATTATACCATGTTCTTCGGTCTTGCCCTCCTACTGCTTGTAATATTTATCGTGGTAGGTTTCAATCTTTTCATTTTCCAGCCGGAGATTTATCAGAATATAACCAAGCTTTTACTGCTTGGGCTTATTGTCTTGATAACACTGGTGTTTATCATTGCCGCCACTTACTTTTCAGGTTATTTGGTGCCTGTGGCCATGGGTGTTATGCTTATCACCATTCTTCTTAATCCCCGATTGGCTATGCTGATGACAGTAGTGCTGGCAGTGCTTGTGGCGTTGGTGACGGGAAACGACCTGCGGTTTATGCTGGTGGCGCTTTTTGGCGGGCTGGTCGCTGTTTACAGTGTCAGTCACTTCCACAGGCGGTCGGACCTGACCCGGGCCGGTTTTTATGTAGCCGCTGTTAACCTGCTTACAATCATAGGGCTTTTTCTGGTTGCCGGCACCCTGCGCCTTGAATATGAATTCCTGCGCGAATTCAGTATCGGTATTCTGGCTGGAATCACCAACGGGGTGTTTTCAGCGGTTATGACAATTGGCCTTTTGCCTTACCTTGAGAGCGGTTTTGGGCTTACCACTTCTGTTACTCTCCTTGAGTTGGCAAACCCCAATCATCCTCTCCTGAAAAGGCTGCTGATGGAGGCGCCGGGAACTTATCATCACAGCCTGGTAGTGGCCAATCTGGCTGAAGCTGCTGCCGAGGCAACCGGAGCCGATCCGCTGCTGACGCGGGTCGGTGCTTTCTATCACGATATAGGCAAGTTGAAGCGTCCTTATTTCTTTATAGAGAATCAGCTTGGTGAAAATCCGCATGAAAAAATCTCACCTAATTTAAGCACTTTAATTATCACCTCGCATATCAAGGACGGTTGTGAACTGGCACAAAAAGCAAAACTGCCCCAGGTTATCAGGGATATTATCTGCCAGCACCACGGCAACAGCCTTGTTTCTTACTTTTATCACCAGGCTGCGGAAAAAGAAAAACAAAGCTGTGGGAATGGCGTATGTGAGGAAAGCTTCCGTTACGATGCGCCGCTGCCCCAGAGTAAAGAGGCTGCCATTATCCTGCTTGCCGACGCTGTGGAAGCCGCTGCACGCGCCATGCCAAAGCCTGTAGGCGGACGCATTGAAGGGGTTGTGCGCAAAATTGTCAAAGATAAACTGGCAGACGGCCAGTTTGACCAGTGTGACCTGACACTAAAAGAGCTTGATGTAATTTCCGCTACATTTGTCAGGATACTCTCAGGGATTTACCACAATCGGATTGAATACCCGGAAAGGGAACTGAAAGCAGAGATAGAAAGGGGTCCTAAAAATGACAGTGATTTTAAGCAGACAACTGGGCCATTTGGCGCCCCCGCCGGACATTGAAGACAGCATTAATCTAATCAGCTCGCTGGCGCTCAAAGATTTCAGGCTCCCTGCAACGGCTGAGATCAGCCTGCTGTTTTGTGATAACGACACGATTCAGGAACTTAACAAGCAGTGGAGAAATATAGATGCCGCCACCGATGTGCTTTCTTTCTCTATGCTGGATGATTTGGACTTTAATATGCAGGATGAAGAATTGCTGCTTGGAGATATCATAATTTCACTCGAACGTGCTGCTTTGCAGGCACAGGAGTATGGCCACAGCCTTAGGCGGGAAGTCCTTTTCCTTTTTACTCACGGTCTGCTGCACCTGCTTGGCTTTGATCACAAAGATGAGTCTGAGGCAGAAGAAATGCGCAGGCTTGAGGAGAAACTGCTGGCTCAAGTCGGGTCACTGCGATGAAAAAAGAAATTCGCCGCCTTGGCTTGAGCTTTCTCTACGCGCTGATGGGATTGGCTGATGCCTGGAAAAATGAAAGGAATATGAAAATTCACACGCTGGGTACAGTACTGGCTGTTGCGGCCGCTGCTTTATTTAAACTGGAAAGATGGGAATGGCTTTTTCTGTTTTCTGCGATATTTCTGGTTCTTACCATGGAGATGATAAACAGTTCCCTGGAGAGGGTTGTGGACCTCTTTACCACCGAATTTCATCCAATGGCCCGCCTGGCCAAAAACGCAGCGGCAGGGGCTGCCTTACTTGCTGCTGTTTATGCGCTGACAGTGGCCTTGCTCCTTTTTTTGCCGCGTCTGAGCGGGAGACTTTAACTTTTTTTAATATTTGCAGTCAGAGGTTTTCAAACCTTACACAGAGAAGTATACTTGAGATAGCTAAGATTATTCGCATGAGGAGGCCCTCTCCCAATGAGAAAGACAGGTTCCGCGGTCTTTGTTGACCGTAAAATTTTCACATTGGTTATATTTGTGTTCATTTTGAACACTCTTTTTTTGGCAACAGGGTTTTACCTCCTCAACAGCCGCCTGCCCAACGAGGCCGAAGAGTTTTTAATTAAGCAGAAAATGGCCAAGGAGCTGGTTGACTACAATCGTAAGCTGGCCAAAAGTCTGGGTGTGGATACACGCCCACAGGTGCGAAATGCGCTGTCGCAGTTTAATTATGAGATTGAACTGGCAGCCAATGCCGAGGACCTGACCAAAGCCATACTTGCCAATGGCCAGCGCACGCAGGAAAGAATTTTACAGGAGACAGAGGCCAAGCACCGGGAGACAGTGCTGGCGATTATTAATCAGGATGCACTGATTAAATCTCTGCCCGGTAAGCAGAGGGTAACGGTGAAGCTTACCCGCGACCAGGGACTGCAGGTTGAACCGGCCAATATCCTCGACCACAAGACGCTGACTAAGATTAGTGAGACAGTGGCTCTTGGCGAATGGGCCAACGAGCTTAGCGTTGAAGTTGAAGTCGATGAAGGCCGTGCACTGCTCTTGATGCCTTACAACCCGCTTGACCATATCCGTACACTTAGCAGGGAGATTGACTCGCTGCGCGTTACTCTGCACGAGATGCGCTCACGCGCGGGCTTTGTAGAAATGATGGGCGCAGGGATAATTGTGCGTATTTATGATGCTGAAGACGGCTATACCAGTGAGTCCATCATTCACGAGACCGATGTGCGCGATACAGTAAATGAGCTGTTTGCCGCCGGCGCCAAAGGGATAACCGTGGGCAATCAAAGGCTCATAGCCACCTCTGCTATTCGCTGCGTGGGACCATCCATACTGGTTAACGATGAGAGGATAGCAGTCAATCCAGTTGTCATACGCGCCGTCGGCGACCCTGATGTGCTTGCCAGCGGGCTTGACATAATCCGTATCAGCTTGGAAATATCGCGCAACCTGAGCTTTGAGATAGAGCGGGTTGATAACTTGGCTCTGCCTGCTTACAGCCGTTAAGGAGAGTAAATGTATGAAAGAAATGTTTGACAAACTGCTGGCAAGTGCCATCGATGCCAGAACGGCAGCTTATGCGCCCTACTCGCGCTTTTTTGTTGGTGCGGCTCTTATGTCGGAAGACGGTGAAATATTCACAGGCTGTAATGTAGAAAACATCTCTTTTGGCCTTACAGTATGCGCGGAGCGGGTAGCTGCCTTTTCTGCCGTGGCTGCCAAAGCAAAGAGATTTACGGCGCTTGCCCTTGTCACCGATTCCCCTCTTCCTGTCAACCCCTGCGGCGCCTGCCGTCAGGTGTTGTATGAATTTTCACCGGATCTGTGGGTGGTCAGTGCCACCCTGCAGGGTAAACAGAAGATTTTCCGCTTGCGGGAACTTTTGCCCCATGCTTTTGATGACTTTAATCCGTCTTAAAGCAGTGAGATATATTAAGTTAAAAAAGTCTGCAGGAACCTGAAAAAACAAACAACCCCGCCAGTGCGGGGTTGTTTGTTTAAAAGTAATATTTAAGTAAGGTAAATGTAAACAATAGTGAGTACAAAAATCAGGGAAACTATAAGGGCGGATGTATAGAAGCCCACAAAGGGCAATGAGAGCATGCCCAAAAAGAGGACTACAAAGAATATAATGTTTAATACCAGGGCTTTGTTTGCCTTTTTTCCTAATTCCTCTGTGCTGCTGATATCCGCGGTCTCAATCCTGCTTATCATAACTGCACCTCTTTTCTTTGGTTTTAATCCCGTCTCTTCCTGCGGCAGATATTCGGTGGCCCCGTGTTCCTTGTGTTGGACTTCAGTCACAGTGAGCCCTCCTCCGCAAAATCCGGGCATTAAAAGCTGCATATGTATCCAGTTTGTGAAGCAAGTGACAAAAATCACAGCCTCTGTCTTTATTATAAGCCCTGGCAGGATGCAGGTCAATTAATAAATCTCTTTTAACATTCAGTTTCTAAAATTAGGAATTATATAGTTATTTGGACTTAAGAGCAGGAGGCAGGATAAAAGATGCGATGCAGAGAAACATAAGGGCGGGAGGTTATGCTATGTTTAAGTCAGGTTTTATCGCTTTAATCGGCAGGCCCAACGTGGGCAAATCCACATTAATGAACTTACTGATTAAGGAAAAGGCGGCCATAATTTCTGAAAAACCTCAGACGACCCGCAACAAAATCAGGGGTATCCTCACCGGAGACAGCTACCAGGCAGTGTTTATTGATACACCAGGCATACATAAGCCTCACCACAAACTGGGAGAGCGCATGGTAAAACTTGCGCTTAACACACTGCAGGAAGTGGATTTGATTATGTTCCTGGCAGATGCCGCCGCCGGCCCCGGCAGCGGTGATGAGTTTATACTAAACATCCTAAAGGACGTCGATACACCTGTTGTCCTGGTAGTCAATAAAACAGACCTGGTCACCGCAGATAAGGCCGGTGAATTATGCCGTCATTACCTTGACTTGTTTCAGTTTTGCGATGCTGTGCCTCTCTCTGCGCTTACAGGAGAAAACAGTGAAAAGCTCCTGGACCTCATAATATCCAGGCTGCCTGAAGGGCCGTGTTATTATCCGCCCGATATGATCACCGATCAACCGGAAAGGCTCATTGCGGCAGAACTGGTCAGGGAAAAAATCCTTGCTCTGACCCGGGAAGAAGTGCCGCACGCGGTTGCCGTGGAGATAATTAATATGAGGATGCGTGAAGGACGCGACCTTGTAGACATAGAGGCCAATATCTATGTAGAGCGTGAATCGCAGAAAAGGATTGTTATCGGCAAAGGTGGAGATGTGCTAAAACAGGTGGGGATTCTGGCAAGGCGTGATATAGAAGCGCTGCTTGGCAGCCCGGTTTACCTGCAGCTGTGGGTAAAGGTACAGCGTGATTGGCGCAACCGTGAGCGGACTTGGCAGGCCTTTGGCCTGGAAACAGAGTAGTTGAGCAATGTCGGAATTTAGAAGCCATGCTGTGGTTCTGCGCACCCAGGATTACCGTGAAGCCGACAAATTGGTAACAATGCTGACGCGGGATGAAGGAAAAATTACTGCCATTGCCCGCGGCGTGCGTAAGATTAAGGGTAAATCAAAGGCACTGGTAGAACCGCTGACTCTTGGTTTTTTTCTGCTGCACAGGGGAAAATCTCTTGATACCCTGATTCAGGGAGAGATAGTCAAACCCCATCGCAAACTGCAGTCAGATTTGGTTCTTTTTTCCTACGCCCTCTATTTTTGTGAGCTTTGCGAGGCCTCGCTGCCCGAGCGCGAACCGGCGCCGGAAATATTTGACCTGCTTCTTACCGCACTGCAGCAGCTGGAACATGATTCTTCTGCAATGCGGGTGGCCCGCTGTTTTGAATTAAACCTGCTTGAGGTTTTAGGCTACCGTCCTTTGCTCGAGCACTGTCTGCATTGCGGGAGCGAAAGCGCCCCTTTTCGTTTTGACCCAGAGCGCGGCGGAATTGTCTGCGCAGGCTGTCCCGTTGCTGCCGGCAGTATTCCTGTCAGCGGGGCGGCGGTGGCTGTGATGAAGCGATTTCTTGAGAACGGCTTTTACCGCCTCACAGTCTGTGCGGTACCCGATGTGCTCAGTGAAGAAATAAAGCGTGTCACCTCCGCGCTTTTGCTTAATGCCACAGGCAAGGCGCGGTTTAAAACAATGGGAGTGCTGCAAAGCTTTGAAGAAATGAAATAATTTATAGCTTCTTTTGGCAAACTAAAGTAAACACTTTTTAGGGGGACGAAAAATGGAAGACAGTCTTGAAAAAATTGAGCTGATCCGTGACAGGACAGGTTTAAGTTATGCCCAAGCGCGTGAACTCCTGGAAGAGTCCGGGGGAGATGTAATCGAGGCTCTTGTGACAATGGAGGAAGAAGGTGTCGATGGTGAAAGCGGGGTAGGAATGATTTCCCGTGAAATCATTTCCCCGGTTAAAAAGGTATTCCGCCAGAGCAATCGCACGCGGATAAAAGTCAAAAACAGGGATGGCACATTACTTGAGATTCCGATAACTGTAGGGTTGGCGGGAGCGCTGCTGGCGCCGAGGATGACTGCGCTTGGGACTATGGTGCTCTTAATGGCCCAGTACTCCCTGGAATCGCACCAAAGCGAAGCAGCTGAAACTGACTGGGAAAACTAAAGTAAGTAATGCTTGACTGGACAGCAGGTTTTTGTTAAAGTATGACTAACTAAAGATGCCATGGAAGAAAATTATGCCGCAGAGCTGTCAGCGAGCCGGGAATGGTGTGAGCCGGCCGGTGAAGCGGCATAAAGGGCGCTTCCTTGACGGCTGTTTAAGAGCGGGCATGAATAAACATGCCAAATAGGGTGGAACCGCGGGAACTTCCCGTCCCTATGGGACGGAGGTTCCTTTTTTAATTTTATAGATGGGGTGATGATATGGATTTTCAGACAATGATATTAAAGCTGCAGAGCTACTGGGCTGGACAAGACTGCATACTCCTGCAGCCCTATGATGTGGAAAAAGGAGCCGGGACAATGAATCCCGCCACATTTCTCAGGGCACTGGGGCCGGAGCCATGGGCGGTTGCCTACGTGGAGCCTTCCCGCCGCCCCACAGACGGCCGCTACGGCGAAAACCCCAATCGCCTCTTTCAGCACCACCAGTACCAGGTAATTATTAAACCCGCACCGGACAATATCCAGGACCTTTATCTGCAGAGCCTGCAGGAGTTGGGGATACTGGCAGCCGAGCATGACATACGATTTGTGGAGGATAATTGGGAGTCACCGACACTGGGAGCTTGGGGCCTGGGATGGGAGGTCTGGCTTGATGGCATGGAAATCACCCAGTTTACATACTTCCAGCAGGTAGGAAGCATAGACCTTGATGCAGTGTCCGTGGAAATTACATACGGGCTGGAAAGGATAGCCATGTACTTGCAGCACGAGGAAAATGTATTTAATATCCGCTGGGTGGGAGATATCAGGTACAAAGAGATATTTCACCGCGCCGAGGTTGAACACTCCCGCTATTGTTTTGAGGAAGCTGACGTGGAAATGCTTTTTTCACTTTTTAACACTTATGAACAGGAAGCACGCCGCCTGTTGGAAAAAGGCCTGGTGCTGCCAGGTTACGATTATGTGCTGAAATGTTCACACGCTTTTAACCTGCTTGATGCGCGCGGCGCCATCAGCGTGGCTGAACGGACAGGCTATATCGGCAGAGTCCGCAATCTTGCCAGGCTGTGTGCCCAGTGTTACCTGAACCAGCGTGAGGAACTGGGCTATCCGCTTTTAGCCGGAAGGAGTGACAGCAATGGCTAGGACATTTTTACTGGAGATTGGTACTGAAGAAATACCGGCGCGTTTTATGGAGCCTGCGCTTATACAGCTCAAAGACGCGGCATCCGAGGAGTTGCGCTTCGAACGTCTTTCTCATGGGGAAATTAAAACATTTGGCACTCCGCGGCGCCTGGTGCTCCTTGTTGATGCGCTGGCGGAGGGGCAACTGGAAATTGTGGAAAAGAAGAAGGGGCCGGCGAAAAAAGCCGCCTATGATAACCAGGGGAATCCCACTCCGGCTGCCCTTGGCTTTGCCCGCGGCCAGGGAATTGAAGCGGGCGAGCTCTTTACAGAAGCAGTAGATGGAGTTGAATATGTGTTTGCCGCACGCCAGACTCCGGCACAAGCAGCAGGTGAAGTCCTGCAGTCAGTGTGTATACGTCTACTCAGTCGGCTCAGTTTCCCCAAACCAATGTTTTGGTACAGCAGGGAAATCCGCTTTGCCCGACCCATTCGCTGGCTGACGGCACTATACGGCAGCGAAGTTGTCTGCTTTGAATTTGCCGGCCTTAGTGCCGACCGCAAAACATACGGGCACCGCTTCCTGGCCCCGGAGGCGCGGGTGCTGCCTTCTGCTGATGACTATCTGCAGGCCATGGCCGACGGAGCAGTGGTTGTGGACCAAAAAGAGAGGCGCGCCATGATTGCCGGTCAGGTTACAAGCGAAGCTGTCCGCCTTGGAGGACGGACTTCCCTTGACGAGGAACTGCTGGATGAGGTTGTTTACCTGGTTGAATACCCACGGGCTGTGGCAGGCAACTTCAACAGTGACTACCTGGAAATCCCGCCGGAGGCGCTGATTACAGTGATGCGAACCCACCAGCGTTACTTTCCGGTCTTTGACGCAAACGACAGCCTGCTTCCTCATTTTATTACCATCAGCAACGGCACAAGTGATGAATTTACGTACAATGTGCGTGCGGGCAATGAAAGAGTGCTGAGAGCGCGCCTGGCTGATGCCCGCTTCTTTTTTGATGAGGACCGGAAAGTTACCCTTGAAAGCCATGTCGAAGCCCTGGATAAAATTCTGTTTATGGAGCAGCTGGGGTCAATGCGCAAGAAAACAGAACGCCTGGCAGCCATTACCAAAGCATTGGCGGCTGAAATCGCCCTGCCCATGCATGAGGTGGCTGCAGCTGTAAGGGCGGCAGCCTTGTGCAAAGCTGACCTGGTCACACATATGGTTTATGAGTTTCCTGAGCTGCAGGGGACAATGGGCGGCTACTACGCGCGGCTTTCAGGCGAAGACAGCGCTGTGGCTGTTGCTATCTCAGAGCACTACGCACCGCGTTATGCCGGGGATACTCCGGCAGTTACGCCGGCAGGCGCAGTGGTAGCCGTCTCCGATAAGCTTGACACCCTGGTCTCCTGTTTCGGACTTGGCCTGATTCCCAGCGGTTCCCAGGACCCCTACGCACTTCGCCGCAGTGCACTTGGGATTGTGAGCACATTGGCACTGCATAACTTTAATATCTCTCTTTCACGCCTGGTGAGCCTGGGACTGGCGGAGCTTTCCGGGAGTATTTCCCGCCCGGGGGCGGAGGTGCTTGCAGGTGTACATGACTTCCTTCTCTCTCGGGTGCGCTACATGTTTGCTGAAGAAGGCCTGCGCTATGATGTAATTGACGCCGCGCTCGGGAGCAGTGCCGACGACCTGCCGGGCTTATCAGCCAGGGCGCGTGTCCTCCAGCGGAAACTTGAGACGCCGGAATTGACAAGCCTGCTTACCCCTTTTACCAGGGCGTCCAATCTTGTACGTAATGCGTGTGCTCATACGCCGGATCCGAGCCTGTTTGTCTCCGACGCAGAGCAAAAACTATACGCTGAGGTTACACACTCCGCCGATGTAGTCAAAAATGCTGCCGCAGGCGGCGACTATGAAGCTGTCTTTACCGCACTGGCCGCGCTCCAGCAGCCCATTGACAACTTTTTTACTGAAGTGATGGTGATGGTGGAAGATAAAGCGGTGAGAAACAATCGTCTGGCCCTGCTGCAGCAGATTAAGACTGCATTTCTTACCCTTGGCGACCTGTCAAAAATTGTCCAGGAAAAAAAATAACTCAAAAAAAATAGCGTGCAGGAAAATGACAGACAATATAGTATATACTATATTGTGATTTTAAGTTAAATAGCGTAGCACATTAAAGACAGGAGGCGTCAAAGAGATCGAATTCAATGCACGTCAGCAGGCTATCCTCGAGATTGTCAAACACGACGGGCCCATCTCCGGGGAGGAGATTGCGGCCCGCCTTAACCTCTCAAGGGCTGCACTGCGCCCTCATTTAGCTGTTCTGACCATGTCTGGCGCAATTGATGCGCGCCCCCGTGTCGGTTACTTTTATGCCGGCAGAAATACATCTGACCTGCTGGGCGATATTTTAAGAGGTATCACAGTTGGTGATATTAAAAGCCGCCCCATCATGATCCGCGAACATACTTCTGTTTATGATGCCATTGTCACCCTGTTCCTCGAGGATGTGGGGACGCTGTTTGTGGTGGATGAATCCGGTTTACTGCAGGGTGTGGTTTCGCGCAAAGACTTTATTAAGATTGCATTGGGAGGCGCCAACCTGAATAAAATTCCTGTAGGTGTGATCATGACCCGCCTGCCAAGCCTGCACATGATCACTGAGGAAGAAACCATGCTTGATGTGGCGCGGCGCATTATGGAATACGAGGTGGACTCGTTGCCGGTGGTGCGTTTAACCGAGGAGAAGAATTTTAAAGTGGTGGGGCGGGTAACTAAGACCAATCTTGCCCGCCTGTTAGTGGAACTTGCTGAGGGCCGGTAGGGAAGGAGGAAAGAAATATTGCACGATGTAAAACGTAAACCGGTGGTCTATGTCGTATCAGACTCCATCGGTGAAACTGCGGAGTTTGTGGTTAAAGCGGTGGCCAGCCAGTTTAACTCGGGGCATGTGGATATTAAAAGGATTCCTTTTGTCAACGATGCTGAGACCATCCTTGATGTTGTGGAAGAGGCTCATGCCAGCAGGGGGATGATTGCCTACACCCTGGTTCTGCCGGAACTGCGCCGCATAATTGCCGATGAGAGTATAAAGCGTGATTTACTTGCCGTTGATGTTATGGGCCCCATGATGGATGCCTTCGGTAAGCTCCTGCAAATCGACCCGCGCCTGGAACCAGGCCTGGTACGCCGGCTCGATGAAGAATATTTCCGCCGTGTGGCGGCCATTGAGTTTGCGGTAAAATATGATGACGGCAAAGATCCGCGGGGTTTACTGCTGGCTGATGTAGTGTTGATAGGAGTCTCACGCACTTCAAAGACGCCTCTCTCCATGTACCTTGCCCATAAACGCCTCAAAGTCGCCAACCTGCCGCTTGTGCCCGAGGTCGAGGCGCCGGAGGAGCTGTTTTGGCTCCATCCCTGCAAGGTGGTAGGCCTCACCATTAATCCGCGGCAGCTTAATGAAATCAGGCAGGAACGCCTCAAAGCACTGGGTCTGCATGCTCAGGCTAATTATGCCAGCATGGAACGTATCCTTGATGAATTGGAGTATGCTGAAAAAGTGATGCGCAAAGTTGGCTGCCCCATCTTTGACGTTTCCAACAAAGCAGTAGAAGAGGTAGCCAATAAAATTTTACAGCTTATCAGGGAGGAGACAGAGGATGGGAAATAAGAATGTCTATCTTTTCGGTGAAGGTGACGCCGGCATGCGTGAACTGCTGGGAGGAAAAGGCGCCAACCTGGCGGAAATGACCAGAATCGGGCTGCCCGTCCCTCCGGGCTTTACTGTGTCCACAAATGCCTGCAGGGAATATTTCAATCGGGAAAAGAAAATCTGGCCGCAGCTGCGGGAAGAGGTCCTTGACGCGTTGCGAAATCTTGAAGAACAGACTGGTAAAAAGTTTGGCGACAAGGCTGACCCGCTGTTGATCTCAGTTCGTTCAGGCTCAGTTTTTTCCATGCCTGGAATGATGGATACTATTCTCAACCTGGGCTTAAACGACAACACTGTGCAGGGCCTTGCCGCAGTTTCCGGCAGCAGGCGCTTTGCCCTTGACTGTTATCGCCGCTTTATTCAGATGTTCTCTGATGTGGTGCTCAAGGTGGAGCATTATTACTTCGAAAGGGCACTGGATGAAAAGAAGAGAACACTTGGTGTCAGGGATGATACCGGACTTGATGCCACGGCACTGGCTGAACTTGTGGAAGAATATAAGAGGATTGTGGTGCGAGAAGCAAAAAGAGAGTTTCCCCAAGACTCACTTGAACAGTTGATTTATTCTATCCAGGCTGTCTTTGATTCCTGGCATAACCAGCGTGCAGTTGTCTACAGGCAGATTAACAAGCTGCCTGACCATCTGGGCACAGCTGTTAATATCCAGATTATGGTATTCGGCAATCTTGGCGAGGACAGCGGCACAGGTGTTGCTTTTACACGCAATCCTTCAGATGGAACAAATGAGCTCTACGGGGAGTTTTTAATTAATGCCCAGGGGGAAGATGTTGTGGCAGGCACCCGTACGCCGCTGCCCATTGCCAGGATGGCGGAATATATGCCCGCACTCTATGAACAGTTTGCCTCGCTGTGCCGCTTGCTGGAAAACCATTACCGTGACATTCAGGATATCGAATTTACTGTTGAGCGCGGCAAGCTCTATCTGTTGCAGACGCGAAACGGCAAACGGACGGCCAACGCCGCTGTTAAAATTGCTGTGGATATGGCGGAAGAGGGAGTGCTTGGCCGTGATGAAGCGCTGCTGCGCGTTAATCCGGAGCAATTAAACCAACTCCTTCACCGGCGAATTGATCCTGCAGCAAAAAGAGATGTGGTGGCAAAAGGGCTGCCGGCCTCTCCCGGAGCCGCATCCGGGCAGGCTGTCTTTTCCGCCGATGACGCTGAGCGCCTAACCGGGGAGGGTAAAAAGGTGATCCTGATCCGGCCCGAAACAACGCCTGATGATATCCACGGCATTGTGGCCGCCGAGGGCGTGCTGACCAGCAGGGGCGGTATGACAAGCCATGCCGCTGTGGTGGCGCGGGGCATGGGGAAACCATGTGTCTCAGGCTGCGAAGCCTTAAATATTGACCAGGCATCTAAAACTTTCACGCTGACGGACAGGGAGTTCTATGAAGGGGACAGGATTTCTCTTGATGGAGGCACAGGTGAAGTGATAGCCGGGGAAGTGTCGCTGATTGACCCTGAACTTGGCGTTGAATTCAGCCGTCTCCTGAGCTGGGCCGATGAAGTAAAAAAGCTAGGTGTGCGCGCCAACGCCGACACCCCTGAGGATGCCCGCAAAGCCCGCGAGTTTGGAGCAAAGGGGATTGGCCTTTGCCGCACTGAGCATATGTTTATGTCACAGGACAGGCTGCCCGTTGTACAGCAGATGATTTTGGCCAAAAACCCACAAGAGCGTGAAAATGCGCTTGCCAGGCTGCTGCCAATGCAGCAGGGAGATTTTGAGGCTATCTTTGCAGCCATGGACGGATTGCCGGTTACCATCCGCCTGCTTGACCCGCCGCTGCATGAATTTCTGCCCAAACATGAAGACCTGCTGGTGGAAATAGCACTCTTAAAAGAAAGAGGCAGCGACGCAAAACTTTTAAGAGAGAAAGAAGACCTGCTGCGCAGTGTACGCGCGCACCAGGAAGTTAACCCCATGCTCGGCCACCGCGGCTGTCGTCTTGGCATAGTCACACCTGAGATATATACGATGCAGGCGCTCGCCATCTTCCGGGCCGCTGTTTCCCAGCTCAAACGCGGTATAAAGGTTATTCCCGAAGTAATGATACCGCTTGTCGGTCATATTAACGAACTTAGCATCATGCGTTCACTTGTGGAAGAGGCCGCCGCCGCGGTGATGGCAGAAAGCGGCGTCTCTTTCAGCTACCTGGTGGGGACCATGATTGAACTGCCCCGCGCCTGTGTTACAGCGGCGCAAATTGCAGAACAGGCCGACTTCTTTTCTTTCGGCACCAACGACCTGACACAGACTACCTTTGGATTTTCGCGTGACGATGCCGAAGGGAAGTTCCTCCTCAGTTATCTGCAAAAGAAAATCCTGACTGAAAACCCCTTTGAAGTCCTGGACAGGGAAGGTGTGGGGGAACTCATAAAAATGGCAAAGGCAGGAGGGCGTGCCTCGCGTCCGGATTTGAAACTGGGGATTTGCGGAGAACACGGCGGGAATCCCTCGTCCATTGAATTTTGCCACAATATCGGGCTTGACTATGTTTCCTGCTCGCCTTTCAGGGTGCCGCTGGCGCGTCTGGCCGCTGCCCAGTCCCAGCTTCAGGAACAAGCAGTGCAAACCCCCTTGCATAGGAAATCTTAATAATTTCCTATGCAATAAAAAGGGGCTGACCCACAGTAAAATGGGTCAGCCCCTTTAATTGTAGTGCTAACGCCTGACCCTGGACGCCAGGGTGCCGAAGAGGCGGGCAATGGCACGCCAGAGGCGGACAACGATGTTGGCACGGGCGGCGTCTTCAGCGGCCACCAGTTCTGTTTCAGCCAGAGTTTCACCGTCCAGTTGTACTTCTACCGTACCTGCAGATTCACCTTCAGTCACCGGCGCCTCAAGCGCTTTCGCCTCTGTGATGACCAGCTCAATATCCCCCTGGCGGCCTGCAGGGGCTACCACTGTTACTTCTTCATTGACAGTAACATCTACTGTAGTTTGACGCCCGTGTTTTACCGGCACAGCACCTACTATATCACCGGGACTGACTGCCACTGCCAGTCGGAAATTGCGAAACCCATGGTTTAAAAGTTCCTGGCTTGCAATCAGGCGCTGTTGATCGCTGGTGGTGTTCAGTACCACTGAAATCATTCTGACACCGTCCTGCTCTGCCGTTCCCACCAGGCAGAAACCTGCTTCCTCCGTCCATCCTGTCTTGAGTCCGTCGGCGCCCGGATATTTACCCAGCAGGGGGTTGCGGTTTTCCTGCCAGATGTTGTTGTAGGTAAAATCGCGCTGTGACTCAAGCTCAAGAATTTCAGGGTGATTTAAAATCAGGTGCCGTGCCAGGATAGCGATATCGCGAGCACTCATTTCATGGCCGGACGCCGGCAGGCCGGTTGAGTTCTGGAAACGTGTATTTGTCATACCAAGTTCGGCTGCGTATTCATTCATGCGCCTGACAAAGGCTTCCTCACTGCCGTATAGGTGTTCTGCCACAGCAACGCTGGCGTCGTTGCCGGAAACAACAGACACCCCGGTTACCAGGTCACCGAATTTAACTCTGGTGTCAACTTTGATATACATTTTTGACCCTATCATGCGCCAGGCCTTTTCGGAGATCAGTACTTCCTCTTCCCAAACGACCTGTCCGCTTTCCAATGCTTCAAAGGCCAAAAGAAGAGTCATCAGTTTGGTGATACTTGCCGGTGGGAGTGGTATGTCGGCGTTTTTATCAAACAGTACCTGCCCCGTTGAAAATTCCATTAAAAGCGCCGACCCCGATGCAACATCAAAAGTATTGCCGGCAAGGGCAACTGTTGGTAATAGCAGAAAAGTAATAAGGAGCAGAGATATTAAGCGTCTGCCTTTTTGCATGTATTTTCCTCCTACCATGCCGTATATAATATATTATTGCTTCGTATATATCATAGTATTATTACGTTAATTGCATTAGTTTATCCTGCCTGCTAAGACAGGTAATTAAAACTACCCCCGGTAAATTATTACAGAGTGTAGTTAATAAATTGTGAATTTATTAGTTTTATTGTATAATAGTGCGTGAACGAGCAAGTGAAAGTAGGGGAAGCTGTGAGTGAAGGCCTGATTCTGGTAGTTGACGACGAGGAGCATATCCGTGATTTGGTCCGCCTCTACCTTGAAAAAGAAGGGTTTACCGTGGCCATGGCGGCTGACGGCGAAGATGCGGTGCAAAAAGTAAAGTCACAGAGCCCGCAGTTGATTGTCCTTGACATTATGTTACCCAAGCTGGACGGTTGGGATGTATGCCGTGAAGTAAGAAAGTTTTCGGCTGCACCCATTATTATGCTGACTGCAAAGGGTGAGGAATTCGACAAAGTGCTGGGGCTTGAACTTGGTGCTGATGACTACCTGACCAAACCTTTTTCTCCACGTGAGCTTGTGGCACGCATTAAAGCCATCCTGCGCCGGTCGGCGCCTGAAGAGCCTGCTCTCGATGAGGGGATAATTACACTGACAGGCCTTGTCATCAACCAGTCTTCCCGGGAAGTCCGTGTGAGCGGCACTGAAGTGGCGCTGACACCAAAGGAGTTTGATCTGCTTTGGTTTCTGGCCAAAAATGCCGGTAAAGTATTTACACGTGAGCAGCTGCTTACCGCTGTCTGGGGCTATGACTATTATGGCGACCTGCGTACAGTGGATACACATATTAAGCGACTGCGGGAGAAAGTGGAAAAAGACGATTTGTCATCCTACCACGTTAAAACCATCTGGGGCGTGGGATACAAGTTTGAGGTGCTTGATAAATGAAAACCAACATCTTCAGCAAGCTGCTGTCAACCTACCTGGTGATTATCCTGATCACCTTACTGGTGGTTGGCCTTTTTCTTGCACAGATGTTTCAGAACTATTACTATAATGCCAGGCAAAATGAGCTTACTGTTAAAGGCCAGGAAGTATCCGCTATCTTTATCAATTATATGCTCGGATTTCAGGATCCCCGCACGTCAGAAGACCTTCTTTTTTTACTCGACCGCTTTCTTGATGCGCGTGTAGTCCCGGTAGAAAGGAATAATCTGCTGCTGGCCTCGTGCCCCGGCTTCCACGAATTTGGCCTTAGCCTTACTGACTCTGAGCTTGACAATGTGCTAAACGGGCAAATTGTGTCCAAGCGGGGATATCACCAGGATTTGCGGATTCAGATGGCCACTGTGGTTGTACCTATGTTTGTTTTCAATGAAGTTGTGGGGGCAGTTTTTTTGCATGCGCCCCTGACTGGTATAGCCGGAACTATTCAGCAGGTGCATATGCTCATTTTCTATGCCGCCCTGGCCGCCACAGTTCTTTCCACCATTGTCGGCCTCTATATGTCCAAGTCAATTTCACATCCGCTGCAGCAGATGAACCGCGCTGCTTTGGAGGTGGCCGGGGGTAATTACAGGCAGCAGGTTGAAGTAACTTCCACGGATGAAGTGGGGCAGCTTGCACACACCTTCAACTACATGTCTTCCACACTGCAGGAAACCATAGATGCACTGTCCCAGGAAAAAACAAAGCTGGAAAATATCATGCTCAGTATGAGCGAGGGAGTCGTTGCCGTTGATGACAACGGCAGCATTATACTTGCCAATCCCCAGGCCAGATCAATCCTGGGCTTTAAACAGGCCGACCTGACCGGCAGCTTGATTTCCGGGGAAATGCCGCCGGCAATGTCTGACCTGTTTCACAGTGTGCTCCAGGGCCGCATTCCTGAAACTGAAGAATACACCTTACGCAACGGGAAAATTGTATCGCTGCATGTTTCACCTCTGCAGGCGCCTGATGCAGTATGGGGGGCGGTGGGAGTAATTCAGGATGTGTCGGAAATCCGGCGCCTGGAACAGATGCGGCAGGATTTTGTGGCCAATGTATCTCACGAACTCCGTACACCCATGACATCGATACAGGGTTTTGTGGAGGCATTAATGGATGGCTTAGTTGACGACAAAGAGAGCCAGGCACGATGCCTGAGCGTAATTCTTGACGAAACTGTTCGCTTAAACCGCCTTGTCAATGATCTGCTCGATCTGTCCGGCCTCGAAACAGGCCAGGTTAGGTGGCCGGTAGAACCAGTATCGCTGCCGCCTCTGTTGAACCAGGTAATCACCAAGCTGCAGCCTCAGCTTGACAAGCAGTCTCTTGATGTAAGTATTGACTCCCAACCGGGCCTGCCTCAGGTACTGGGCAACCGTGACCGTATCCAGCAGGTGTTGATAAACCTGCTTGGCAATGCTGTTTCCTTCACCCCGCCGGGTGGTAGAATTACACTCTCACTCTCAGCAAGTCCTGAGGACGGGTTTGTAAAAGTAAGCGTGTCAGATACGGGAATGGGTATCCCCCCTGCAGAACAGGAAAAAATCTGGGAACGCTTTCATAAGGTTGATAGGTCCCGGACAAGGAGTGCAGGCGGCACCGGGTTGGGCCTTGCCATAGTCAGACAGATTGTGGAGGCGCACGGTGGCGGGGTTGGGTTAATAAGTATCCCGGGCAAGGGCTCTACTTTTTACTTTACGTTGAAGACAGTGTAATACGGCCTTCTCTTTGTGAAAATAAAAAAGGCCGGTTAAACACCGGCCAATGCGCAAAAAAAGGAACAACGTTGCCAAACGTTGTTCTTGCGCCTCTTGCCACACAACCCACATGTGTGGTTAACTATATTATAGTTTTTAAGTTTGACCATTTCGTGACTAAAGTTTGAATTGTTTTGCAACACTTGGTGTATAAATTGTTTTCCTCCTGTGTCGCTGGAGGTTTTTTTTATTTTATCACGAATATTTATGTTGTTAGGATGGAGGTTGTTTGAGTTGATGTTAAGAGAACAGCTTGAAGCACGCGAGGATAAGTGGCTCCACCCCTTAGGCGCCAGGAGCAAAAGCTCTACCCGTGTACATCCTGAGGAGGAGTGCGATGTGCGGAGCGCATTTCAGCGTGACCGGGACAGGATCATCCACTGCAAAGCTTTTCGTCGCCTCAAACATAAAACTCAGGTTTTTATTGCTCCTGAAGGAGACCACTACCGCACAAGGCTGACGCACACACTGGAAGTATGCCAGATTGCCAGGACAGTGGCGCGGGCACTTTGTCTCAATGAAGATCTTGCCGAGGCTATCGCCCTTGGTCATGACCTTGGTCATACACCATTTGGACACGCCGGTGAGGATGTCCTTGACAACATTCATGAGGGGGGTTTTAAGCATAATGAACAAAGCCTGCGTGTTGTGGATATACTGGAAGAAAGAAAGGGGCTAAATCTTACCAATGAGGTAAGAGACGGCATTCTGCATCATACCGGGCCATTTATTCCCTCCACGCTGGAGGGGCAAATTGTAAAAATATCGGATCGTGTTGCATATATCAATCACGATATTGACGATGGTCTGCGTGCCGGTATCCTTGCTTTTGAGGACCTGCCCCTGGCGGAACTGAAGGTTGTTGGTGAAAATTCATCGACGCGCATCAATCGCATGGTGCATGCACTGATAGAACACTCCTGGAACAAAGAAGTAATTGCGGCCGGCAGCGAAATGTCTGAAGTAATGAACAAGCTCCGTGATTTTATGTTCCGACATATTTATATTGGTTCTACCGCCAAGATTGAGACTGACCGCGCACGTCATGTAATTGAGGCCATCTACTTTCACCTGGTGCGCAATCAATCCCTGCTGCCGGAAGAATCTGCACTGTGGATTCAGGAGTTCGGAGTAGGGCGGACTGTATGTGACCATATAGCAGGAATGACAGACCGCTATATTATAGCCCGCTACCAGGAGTTTCTTCTGCCAAAACCCTGGAAAAGTGCCTGAATACGTGAAAATAGGCCAAATATCGTATAATAAGCAGTAACTGGTATATAATATAATATCACATCTAAATAATTAAATTTCTTAAAAAGAGCAGGAATAAAACAAAGGGCGTAGAATAAATTGGTAAAGTTGGGCATTAATCAAAGTACTCAATTGAGCCCTTAGGCGAGGGGAGGAAGTCCTGGCGCCCCGTTAAGTGAAAAAGAGAGGCCAAGTATTACTCCAAGCAGGTTGAATGTATTTAACCTCGTCTCTCTTTTATAGGGATGGGGTTTTTAATTTATTAACAGCTTTGCAGGAATTTGTCATACTTTATCGAATAGTGTAAGGCTACAGGCCCGACCCTGAGCTGCAGGTGAGTAAAATGGACGGTGTTCTTCCCCCGGAGTTTGTCGACGAAGTCAGAAACCGCATTGATTTAGTCAACCTGGTTTCTGAATACCTGCATTTAAAAAAAGCAGGCCGTAATTACCAGGGCCTTTGCCCGTTTCATGCTGAAAAAACTCCATCTTTCAGCGTTTCACACGAAAAGCAGTTCTTTTACTGCTTTGGCTGTGGTGAGGGCGGAAACATTTTTACTTTTGTCATGAAGATGGAAGGCCTTTCTTTCCCCGAGGCTGTGCGCCATTTAGCCGGGCGTGCCGGCATGCGCCTGCCTGAGTCGGTAAATTCTCCTGCAGAAGAGCAAAAAAAGAGATTGCTGTCTGCGCTCAAACTGGCCGCCGGCTACTATCAGAAGCAGCTTGTACACCCCGAAAAGGGCCTTGCAGCCCGGGAATATATTAAAAAAAGGGGATTGGGGCAGGAAATCGTCGCGCGTTTTGGCCTGGGCTTTGCGCCTGATGCCTGGGATGGACTTAAATCCTTTCTGCTGTCTAAAAAGTGTGGGGTGCAGGATTTAATCAAAGCAGGACTGCTTACAGAGAATGAAAACAATAAGACTTACGACCGCTTCCGTTCCCGCGTTTTGTTCCCCATTGCCAACCAGCGCGGAGAAGTTATAGCTTTTGGCGGCAGGATATTGGGTGAAGGTTCTCCTAAGTACCTCAACTCGCCGGAGACGCCACTTTTTGATAAGAGCAGGAATCTTTACGCTCTCCACCTGGCACGCGAGTCTATCCGCAGGGAGAAAAAAGCCCTCATTTTTGAAGGCTATATGGATGTCTTAATCGCGCACCAAGCCGGGTTTACTAATTCGGTAGCCACCCTTGGCACCTCCCTTACAGAGTCTCAGGCCAGGATGCTGCGCAATCAGGCGGAAGAAGTAATTATTGTCTATGATGCTGACACTGCCGGCCAGGCCGCCACATGGCGGGGACTGCAGGTTCTACGCCAGGCAGGATGCATGGTCAGGGTCGGCCGCCTGCCCGAGGGCCTTGATCCTGACGACTACATCAGGACCCGGGGAGCAGAATCTTTCAAACAGGAAATACTGGCCAAGTCTCTGTTGCTGGTTGATTACCAACTGGCAGCCCTGGCCTTACAATATAACCTCAATAAAACTGATGAGCGTATCCGTTTTAGCGAAAAAGTTATCGATGTGCTGGCAGCAATTGATAATGCAGTAGAACGTGAAGACTATCTGCAGAAGGCGTCTTCACTGCTGCAGGTACGCCCTGAGTCGCTGCGCACCGAATTAAAGAAAGCATCCACCGGTCTTAAAGACACAGCTAATAAAAAAAACCATCCTGTTTCTGTTGGTGTCAGGAGCAGTATCACTGAGCTGGCTCTCATCCAAATTTTCGCCACATGTTCACAACATCCGGAACTTATTCAAAGCTGTCTCACTGACATTACACAAGAGGATATTCCGCCTCATATGAGGAATTTATATAACACTGCTTTAAATGGCGGGCATATTACTCCTTCCCGTTTATACGACTTACTGACGGGAGAACATCAACGCCTGCTCAGCAGCCTGCTGCTGGAAGAATATGAGCTAAACACTGCTAAAAAGGTCCTTGAAGATTGTATAAAACGGTTAAAATGTGTCCGCATCGCCGCTGAACGCAAGGAAATCGAACTGCAGATGGCGAAGTTGGACTCTGTATCGGCGAAAGGGGAAATTAGTGAATTGTCGAGAAGATGGCTTGAACTGCGCAGGCTTGAAGAAACATTAAACCGCCCACGGGAAGGAGGGAAAGGTGTTGGTTAAAGATGTGGAAAAAGACCAGCAGCTGCAGCAGATCCAGGATGACCTGATCCAGCGCGGTAAAAAACGCGGTTTGCTCACATATAAAGAAATAATTGAACCGCTCCAGGAACTGGACCTGAATACTGAAGAAATAGACGAATTTTATGACCGCCTCTCCCGTCTGGGTGTAGATGTTGTAGATGAGGCTGCTGAACTTGAGGTAATAGAAGAAGACGACGATACCAAGGGGACCGACCCTGTGGAAGAAGAGATTGATCTTACCATTCCCGATGGTATCAGTGTCAATGACCCTGTGCGTATGTATCTCAAGGAAATCGGCAAAATTCCCCTCCTGACACCGGATGAGGAAATAGACCTGGCAAAGCGTATGGAGAAGGGCAGCGAGGAAGCCAAACGCCGGTTGGCGGAAGCCAACCTGCGGCTGGTAGTCAGCATCGCCAAGAAATATGTAGGCCGCGGCATGCTCTTTTTAGATCTGATTCAGGAAGGCAACCTTGGCCTGATTAAAGCCGTGGAAAAATTTGATTACCGCAAAGGCTACAAGTTCAGCACTTATGCTACCTGGTGGATTCGCCAGGCCATAACCCGCGCCATTGCCGACCAGGCCCGTACTATCCGCATCCCGGTGCACATGGTGGAGACTATTAATAAACTGATTCGCGTCTCCCGCCAGCTTGTGCAGGAACTGGGCCGTGAGCCTATGCCTGAGGAAATTGCTGATGAAATGAATATTACAGAGGAACGCGTGCGCGAAATATTAAAAATTGCTCAGGAGCCAGTCTCGCTTGAGACACCGATTGGTGAAGAGGACGACTCGCATCTTGGTGACTTCATCGAAGACCAGGATGTGCAGGCTCCCGCCGAAGCGGCTGCTTTCGAGCTTCTTAAAGAGCAGCTGGACGATGTCCTTGAAACACTGACACCGCGTGAGAAAAAAGTGCTCAAATTACGTTTTGGCTTGGATGACGGCCGTTCACGCACCCTCGAAGAAGTGGGCCAGGTTTTTGGCGTCACTAGGGAGCGGATCAGGCAGATAGAAGCAAAAGCGCTGCGCAAACTCCGCCACCCGATGCGCAGCAAACGCCTCAAAGACTACCTTGAGTAGGAAGCACTGCCAGTATTTAGAGTCAACCGGGTCTTGACTTGCTGTCGTAATTTCGTTATAATAGTTTTTGCCGACCATTGACGCTTTCCTCGATAGCTCAACGGTAGAGCAACCGGCTGTTAACCGGTAGGTTGTAGGTTCGAATCCTACTCGGGGAGCCATACAAATTTTAATGCAGGGTCACCTGCATTTTTTACCCGGGCCCATAGCTCAACGGTGGAGCAGCCGGCTCATAACCGGTAGGTTCTAGGTTCGAATCCTAGTGGGCCCACCAATACCAATTAATGGCCCCTTGGTCAAGCGGTCAAGACAGCGGCCTTTCACGCCGTTAACGGGGGTTCGATTCCCCCAGGGGTCACCATTCGGGCGATTAGCTCAGCTGGGAGAGCGCCTGCCTTACAAGCAGGATGTCGGCGGTTCGAACCCGTCATCGCCCACCATCGTAAACACAGTAACTGTAAAGCTTAAAAGCTTTACAGTTACCTTTTTTTGGATGAAAATGCCTGTTTTCAACAAAAGTTCTCTCTTTTTTCTCTCTAAAAAATAGGTCCCCTTAAGGGGTAAGGAGATCATCAGTCTTGCTGGCGACCTCCTTACTTATTCGGGGCAATGGACAGCTTTATTAAAAAAAAACAGCTCTTCTATAAAATGCGTTAAACACATTGCCCCGTGTTATGAAGTTGACTGTTTAACATGGGATAGTTATAATAAACCTTACCTAGTCTAGGAAGGAGGTCGTTATATGCCAGACGCAATCAAAAAGGATTTCGATTCTATAGCCGATCGGCCAAAGCTTCTGGAAGAAAACAAGCGTCTTTCTATCGTTTGTTTCAGTGGTGATTTCGATAGGCTCGTAGCGGCATTTACCTTAGCAAGCGGCGCTGCAGCTGTTGGGTACGAAGTCAGTGTTTTCTGTACATTTTGGGGCCTGAACATCCTGCGGAAATCTCGTGGGAGGTTGCCAATCGGCAAAGGGCTCCTTGCCCGGTTCTTCAACTTCCTGCAAGGTGGGTCCAATCACCTGCCTCTGAGCCGGCTGAATTTCCTCGGGGTCTCTCCAAAATTAATGACGTACATGATGAAAAAACGCAATGTTGCCACGCTACCCGAACTCGTTGACGCTGCTCTGGCCCTAGGTGTGCGGCTGTATGCTTGCGAAATGTCGATGACGATCCTCGGCACCACCAAAGAGGACTTTATTCCTGAAGTCCGTGAAGTTATCGGCGTTGCCAAGTTTCTTGACTACTCCAGCGGCGGCGAGCGCATCTTCATCTAACAGGTTAAAAGGACAAAGCTAAAGGGAGGTGCTATAATGGCTATAAAAACGCTTGATATAACCAAAGACCACTGCCCGATGACCTTTGTCAAAACCAAGCTTGCATTGGAGGCGCTATCCCAAGGTGATATCCTTGAGGTGCTTTTAACTGAAGGCGAACCTTTGGAGAATGTACCAAAATCATCCCGGGAGCAAGGTTATGAGGTACTGGATATTACTCCAATAGGCGGTTTGATTCACAAAGTGCGCATCAAGAGAACGGACGTATAGGACGATTTGGGCAGCCATTTCTTCTTTGTTATGCTCCCCTTTAGGGTAGACAGATTAAAAAAATTTGTCAGCTTTCCAATCATATAGCGCCCGCTCTCCTTGGTAACAACTGTTAATGTAACGGATGGAAGTGTAATGTTTTTATCACTATATTGTATAAACTTAGATAAGTGAGAGCAGCCTTATTATAAATGAAGAATAGTGAAAAAATTAACATGCAGGGCTTTTCATATAGAATGGAGATATTTTCATGAAAGAAGACAGGCTGGTGGCAGGTGCTGTTGCGGGAACAGTAGCCATATTGATTCAAACAGTATATGCGCTTACAATTAAAAGCTTGGGACTTACAGACAGAATCTATATTGATTTTGCAAAAGTTATAATTATGTTGGAGAACAGACCTGGAATCAGTGCCTTCTTCATTGGCTTGATAGCTCAACTTGTGATAGGCGCTAATTTAATGTGTGTCTTTGGTTTTGCGAGTGCTTTTTCCAAGATATGAGTTGGTAAAAATTCCCCCTCATTTGCAACTAGGACGACTTTAAGAACAATCGGTTTTATTTATATTGGAGATAATATATTTTTGCTGGAATTATTTTTCTATGTCACCAGAATGTTCATATAGGACTAAACTTGAAATAATGCTATAATTTGAAAATGTACAAATCTATAAATGGGAGGTTTGCCTTTAATGCATGATCCAATTAGCACAAAAGAGCTGGTCCATAAGAATGAACGGAAGTATTTTATAATTGCCCTTCTTATAAGTATCATTATGTATGTGGTTTTATTATTTTCAGTAATAGGTATTTTTTACTTGGCTTTTTTCGGTATGATATCCTTCGTATTACATGTTTTGATGATGGGGAATATCAGGATGAATGGAGTCCGATTAAATCCGGAACAATTCCCCCAGGTCTATGATAAGGTTAAGGAACTGTCCGAAAAAATGGGGATAGGCTATATTCCCGAAGTATATGTTGTAGAGTCCGGTGGGATTTTAAATGCTTTTGCTGCCAAGTTTTTTGGAAAAAACATGGTGGTGTTGTATTCATCCATGTTTGAACTGATTGAACAGGGGGCAGAGGATGAACTGGCCTTTGTGATAGGCCATGAATTGGCCCATATAAAAAGAAGGCATATTACTAAACAATTGGTGATACTGCCTGCTATGTGGGTGCCCGGTATCACACAAGCCTATTCCCGTGCATGCGAATATACCTGTGACCGCTATGCCGCCTACTATACCCAAAATGCCGAAGTGGCTAAGAATTGTTTAACAATTCTGGGAGTAGGGAAAAAACTATATAAATATGTGGATCAAAATCAGTACTTAAACCAAATACAAAATGAAAAAGGGTTTTTCATATGGCTATATGAAAAGTTAGCAACCCATCCTCCGATTCCTAAGCGTATCGACCAAATTGACCTTTATTTTAATGAAACCTATGAAAGTGTTCTAAGCAAAAAATCTAAAAAAAGACTGATCTGGATTCCGGTTTCTTTATTGGTCTTGGCTTTTGTAATCGGTGGAAGTGTATATGCAATTAAATCCATTGATATTGAGAGCTTTTTTGATGATATGATGTTAAGCATTAACCTGGACACAACCCCTTTGATTAATGCTGTGACAAAAGCTGATATCGATGAAGTAAATAAGCTGATTAGCGAAGGGATTAATCTTGACCAAAAGGATTTTTATGGTTGGACAGCACTCCATTGGGCAGCAATTGACGGTAATTATGATATCTCCAAGGCTATATTGGATGCCGGAGGAAATCCCGATGCTATGACTAACTTTAAAGAAACCCCGTTAATGAAAGCAGCAGGGAAAGGCCATTCAGAAACTGTAGCCCTATTGCTGGAATATGGAGCAGAGAATAACTATGCCGATAGCGACCTCTGGATACCATTAATGTACGCGGTTCGAAGCGAAGATGTCGAAACGGTGAGAATCCTCCTTAACGCCGGTGCCGACCCTGACCATAAGGATTATAGTAACCTAACTGCTCTAATGCATGCAGTGAAATTGGGTAATGATGAAATCATCAATTTACTGAGAAATTAAGAATCTTTTATGTATCTAATTAAATTTTAAAAAAATTTAATTAGATACATAGGAGTCCGCTTTATCCGATTATGGGAAATTTACTTTTCTTAGAAAGTAGGTGAGATACTCAAACATAATATTAAAAAGATCCGGGTATAATGTGGATGATTTACTTATGCAGTTTAGATATTATTTATTTATTTTCTATAAATAATTTAAGGGAGGAAAGAGTAATGAATTGGTACTTGGAAGTATTAAAGAAATATGCTGTTTTTAGTGGCCGGGCGAGGAGAAAAGAATACTGGATGTTTTTTTTGATAAACTTAATCATTGCAGTTGTGTTATCTTTTATCAGCGATTATCTTTATTATCTCTATGTGCTGGCGGTTTTTATACCCGGACTGGCTGTATCGGTGAGAAGGCTGCATGATATCGGTAAAAGCGGCTGGTGGTTTTTTATTAGCTTGATCCCCATAGCAGGATGGATATGGTATATTGTGCTCATGGCAACGAACGGTCAGTTGGGTGAAAATCAATATGGGCCAAACCCGAAGGAATCTGAAGTTTCAGTATAGCTGTTAATTTTTTAAAGGTTGAGGCTATTCCCCCAGGGGTCACCATTCGGGCGATTAGCTCAGCTGGGAGAGCGCCTGCCTTACAAGCAGGATGTCGGCGGTTCGAACCCGTCATCGCCCACCATCGTAAACACAGTAACTGTAAAGCTTAAAAGCTTTACAGTTACCTTTTTTTGGATGAAAATGCCTGTTTTCAACAAAAGTTCTCTCTTTTTTCTCTCTAAAAAATAGGTCCCCTTAAGGGGTAAGGAGATCATCAGTCTTGCTGGCGACCTCCTTACTTATTCGGGGCAATGGACAGCTTTATTAAAAAAAAACAGCTCTTCTATAAAATGCGTTAAACACATTGCCCCGTGTTATGAAGTTGACTGTTTAACATGGGATAGTTATAATAAACCTTACCTAGTCTAGGAAGGAGGTCGTTATATGCCAGACGCAATCAAAAAGGATTTCGATTCTATAGCCGATCGGCCAAAGCTTCTGGAAGAAAACAAGCGTCTTTCTATCGTTTGTTTCAGTGGTGATTTCGATAGGCTCGTAGCGGCATTTACCTTAGCAAGCGGCGCTGCAGCTGTTGGGTACGAAGTCAGTGTTTTCTGTACATTTTGGGGCCTGAACATCCTGCGGAAATCTCGTGGGAGGTTGCCAATCGGCAAAGGGCTCCTTGCCCGGTTCTTCAACTTCCTGCAAGGTGGGTCCAATCACCTGCCTCTGAGCCGGCTGAATTTCCTCGGGGTCTCTCCAAAATTAATGACGTACATGATGAAAAAACGCAATGTTGCCACGCTACCCGAACTCGTTGACGCTGCTCTGGCCCTAGGTGTGCGGCTGTATGCTTGCGAAATGTCGATGACGATCCTCGGCACCACCAAAGAGGACTTTATTCCTGAAGTCCGTGAAGTTATCGGCGTTGCCAAGTTTCTTGACTACTCCAGCGGCGGCGAGCGCATCTTCATCTAACAGGTTAAAAGGACAAAGCTAAAGGGAGGTGCTATAATGGCTATAAAAACGCTTGATATAACCAAAGACCACTGCCCGATGACCTTTGTCAAAACCAAGCTTGCATTGGAGGCGCTATCCCAAGGTGATATCCTTGAGGTGCTTTTAACTGAAGGCGAACCTTTGGAGAATGTACCAAAATCATCCCGGGAGCAAGGTTATGAGGTACTGGATATTACTCCAATAGGCGGTTTGATTCACAAAGTGCGCATCAAGAGAACGGACGTATAGGACGATTTGGGCAGCCATTTCTTCTTTGTTATGCTCCCCTTTAGGGTAGACAGATTAAAAAAATTTGTCAGCTTTCCAATCATATAGCGCCCGCTCTCCTTGGTAACAACTGTTAATGTAACGGATGGAAGTGTAATGTTTTTATCACTATATTGTATAAACTTAGATAAGTGAGAGCAGCCTTATTATAAATGAAGAATAGTGAAAAAATTAACATGCAGGGCTTTTCATATAGAATGGAGATATTTTCATGAAAGAAGACAGGCTGGTGGCAGGTGCTGTTGCGGGAACAGTAGCCATATTGATTCAAACAGTATATGCGCTTACAATTAAAAGCTTGGGACTTACAGACAGAATCTATATTGATTTTGCAAAAGTTATAATTATGTTGGAGAACAGACCTGGAATCAGTGCCTTCTTCATTGGCTTGATAGCTCAACTTGTGATAGGCGCTAATTTAATGTGTGTCTTTGGTTTTGCGAGTGCTTTTTCCAAGATATGAGTTGGTAAAAATTCCCCCTCATTTGCAACTAGGACGACTTTAAGAACAATCGGTTTTATTTATATTGGAGATAATATATTTTTGCTGGAATTATTTTTCTATGTCACCAGAATGTTCATATAGGACTAAACTTGAAATAATGCTATAATTTGAAAATGTACAAATCTATAAATGGGAGGTTTGCCTTTAATGCATGATCCAATTAGCACAAAAGAGCTGGTCCATAAGAATGAACGGAAGTATTTTATAATTGCCCTTCTTATAAGTATCATTATGTATGTGGTTTTATTATTTTCAGTAATAGGTATTTTTTACTTGGCTTTTTTCGGTATGATATCCTTCGTATTACATGTTTTGATGATGGGGAATATCAGGATGAATGGAGTCCGATTAAATCCGGAACAATTCCCCCAGGTCTATGATAAGGTTAAGGAACTGTCCGAAAAAATGGGGATAGGCTATATTCCCGAAGTATATGTTGTAGAGTCCGGTGGGATTTTAAATGCTTTTGCTGCCAAGTTTTTTGGAAAAAACATGGTGGTGTTGTATTCATCCATGTTTGAACTGATTGAACAGGGGGCAGAGGATGAACTGGCCTTTGTGATAGGCCATGAATTGGCCCATATAAAAAGAAGGCATATTACTAAACAATTGGTGATACTGCCTGCTATGTGGGTGCCCGGTATCACACAAGCCTATTCCCGTGCATGCGAATATACCTGTGACCGCTATGCCGCCTACTATACCCAAAATGCCGAAGTGGCTAAGAATTGTTTAACAATTCTGGGAGTAGGGAAAAAACTATATAAATATGTGGATCAAAATCAGTACTTAAACCAAATACAAAATGAAAAAGGGTTTTTCATATGGCTATATGAAAAGTTAGCAACCCATCCTCCGATTCCTAAGCGTATCGACCAAATTGACCTTTATTTTAATGAAACCTATGAAAGTGTTCTAAGCAAAAAATCTAAAAAAAGACTGATCTGGATTCCGGTTTCTTTATTGGTCTTGGCTTTTGTAATCGGTGGAAGTGTATATGCAATTAAATCCATTGATATTGAGAGCTTTTTTGATGATATGATGTTAAGCATTAACCTGGACACAACCCCTTTGATTAATGCTGTGACAAAAGCTGATATCGATGAAGTAAATAAGCTGATTAGCGAAGGGATTAATCTTGACCAAAAGGATTTTTATGGTTGGACAGCACTCCATTGGGCAGCAATTGACGGTAATTATGATATCTCCAAGGCTATATTGGATGCCGGAGGAAATCCCGATGCTATGACTAACTTTAAAGAAACCCCGTTAATGAAAGCAGCAGGGAAAGGCCATTCAGAAACTGTAGCCCTATTGCTGGAATATGGAGCAGAGAATAACTATGCCGATAGCGACCTCTGGATACCATTAATGTACGCGGTTCGAAGCGAAGATGTCGAAACGGTGAGAATCCTCCTTAACGCCGGTGCCGACCCTGACCATAAGGATTATAGTAACCTAACTGCTCTAATGCATGCAGTGAAATTGGGTAATGATGAAATCATCAATTTACTGAGAAATTAAGAATCTTTTATGTATCTAATTAAATTTTAAAAAAATTTAATTAGATACATAGGAGTCCGCTTTATCCGATTATGGGAAATTTACTTTTCTTAGAAAGTAGGTGAGATACTCAAACATAATATTAAAAAGATCCGGGTATAATGTGGATGATTTACTTATGCAGTTTAGATATTATTTATTTATTTTCTATAAATAATTTAAGGGAGGAAAGAGTAATGAATTGGTACTTGGAAGTATTAAAGAAATATGCTGTTTTTAGTGGCCGGGCGAGGAGAAAAGAATACTGGATGTTTTTTTTGATAAACTTAATCATTGCAGTTGTGTTATCTTTTATCAGCGATTATCTTTATTATCTCTATGTGCTGGCGGTTTTTATACCCGGACTGGCTGTATCGGTGAGAAGGCTGCATGATATCGGTAAAAGCGGCTGGTGGTTTTTTATTAGCTTGATCCCCATAGCAGGATGGATATGGTATATTGTGCTCATGGCAACGAACGGTCAGTTGGGTGAAAATCAATATGGGCCAAACCCGAAGGAATCTGAAGTTTCAGTATAGCTGTTAATTTTTTAAAGGTTGAGGCTATTCCCCCAGGGGTCACCATTCGGGCGATTAGCTCAGCTGGGAGAGCGCCTGCCTTACAAGCAGGATGTCGGCGGTTCGAACCCGTCATCGCCCACCATCGTAAACACAGTAACTGTAAAGCTTAAAAGCTTTACAGTTACCTTTTTTTGGATGAAAATGCCTGTTTTCAACAAAAGTTCTCTCTTTTTTCTCTCTAAAAAATAGGTCCCCTTAAGGGGTAAGGAGATCATCAGTCTTGCTGGCGACCTCCTTACTTATTCGGGGCAATGGACAGCTTTATTAAAAAAAAACAGCTCTTCTATAAAATGCGTTAAACACATTGCCCCGTGTTATGAAGTTGACTGTTTAACATGGGATAGTTATAATAAACCTTACCTAGTCTAGGAAGGAGGTCGTTATATGCCAGACGCAATCAAAAAGGATTTCGATTCTATAGCCGATCGGCCAAAGCTTCTGGAAGAAAACAAGCGTCTTTCTATCGTTTGTTTCAGTGGTGATTTCGATAGGCTCGTAGCGGCATTTACCTTAGCAAGCGGCGCTGCAGCTGTTGGGTACGAAGTCAGTGTTTTCTGTACATTTTGGGGCCTGAACATCCTGCGGAAATCTCGTGGGAGGTTGCCAATCGGCAAAGGGCTCCTTGCCCGGTTCTTCAACTTCCTGCAAGGTGGGTCCAATCACCTGCCTCTGAGCCGGCTGAATTTCCTCGGGGTCTCTCCAAAATTAATGACGTACATGATGAAAAAACGCAATGTTGCCACGCTACCCGAACTCGTTGACGCTGCTCTGGCCCTAGGTGTGCGGCTGTATGCTTGCGAAATGTCGATGACGATCCTCGGCACCACCAAAGAGGACTTTATTCCTGAAGTCCGTGAAGTTATCGGCGTTGCCAAGTTTCTTGACTACTCCAGCGGCGGCGAGCGCATCTTCATCTAACAGGTTAAAAGGACAAAGCTAAAGGGAGGTGCTATAATGGCTATAAAAACGCTTGATATAACCAAAGACCACTGCCCGATGACCTTTGTCAAAACCAAGCTTGCATTGGAGGCGCTATCCCAAGGTGATATCCTTGAGGTGCTTTTAACTGAAGGCGAACCTTTGGAGAATGTACCAAAATCATCCCGGGAGCAAGGTTATGAGGTACTGGATATTACTCCAATAGGCGGTTTGATTCACAAAGTGCGCATCAAGAGAACGGACGTATAGGACGATTTGGGCAGCCATTTCTTCTTTGTTATGCTCCCCTTTAGGGTAGACAGATTAAAAAAATTTGTCAGCTTTCCAATCATATAGCGCCCGCTCTCCTTGGTAACAACTGTTAATGTAACGGATGGAAGTGTAATGTTTTTATCACTATATTGTATAAACTTAGATAAGTGAGAGCAGCCTTATTATAAATGAAGAATAGTGAAAAAATTAACATGCAGGGCTTTTCATATAGAATGGAGATATTTTCATGAAAGAAGACAGGCTGGTGGCAGGTGCTGTTGCGGGAACAGTAGCCATATTGATTCAAACAGTATATGCGCTTACAATTAAAAGCTTGGGACTTACAGACAGAATCTATATTGATTTTGCAAAAGTTATAATTATGTTGGAGAACAGACCTGGAATCAGTGCCTTCTTCATTGGCTTGATAGCTCAACTTGTGATAGGCGCTAATTTAATGTGTGTCTTTGGTTTTGCGAGTGCTTTTTCCAAGATATGAGTTGGTAAAAATTCCCCCTCATTTGCAACTAGGACGACTTTAAGAACAATCGGTTTTATTTATATTGGAGATAATATATTTTTGCTGGAATTATTTTTCTATGTCACCAGAATGTTCATATAGGACTAAACTTGAAATAATGCTATAATTTGAAAATGTACAAATCTATAAATGGGAGGTTTGCCTTTAATGCATGATCCAATTAGCACAAAAGAGCTGGTCCATAAGAATGAACGGAAGTATTTTATAATTGCCCTTCTTATAAGTATCATTATGTATGTGGTTTTATTATTTTCAGTAATAGGTATTTTTTACTTGGCTTTTTTCGGTATGATATCCTTCGTATTACATGTTTTGATGATGGGGAATATCAGGATGAATGGAGTCCGATTAAATCCGGAACAATTCCCCCAGGTCTATGATAAGGTTAAGGAACTGTCCGAAAAAATGGGGATAGGCTATATTCCCGAAGTATATGTTGTAGAGTCCGGTGGGATTTTAAATGCTTTTGCTGCCAAGTTTTTTGGAAAAAACATGGTGGTGTTGTATTCATCCATGTTTGAACTGATTGAACAGGGGGCAGAGGATGAACTGGCCTTTGTGATAGGCCATGAATTGGCCCATATAAAAAGAAGGCATATTACTAAACAATTGGTGATACTGCCTGCTATGTGGGTGCCCGGTATCACACAAGCCTATTCCCGTGCATGCGAATATACCTGTGACCGCTATGCCGCCTACTATACCCAAAATGCCGAAGTGGCTAAGAATTGTTTAACAATTCTGGGAGTAGGGAAAAAACTATATAAATATGTGGATCAAAATCAGTACTTAAACCAAATACAAAATGAAAAAGGGTTTTTCATATGGCTATATGAAAAGTTAGCAACCCATCCTCCGATTCCTAAGCGTATCGACCAAATTGACCTTTATTTTAATGAAACCTATGAAAGTGTTCTAAGCAAAAAATCTAAAAAAAGACTGATCTGGATTCCGGTTTCTTTATTGGTCTTGGCTTTTGTAATCGGTGGAAGTGTATATGCAATTAAATCCATTGATATTGAGAGCTTTTTTGATGATATGATGTTAAGCATTAACCTGGACACAACCCCTTTGATTAATGCTGTGACAAAAGCTGATATCGATGAAGTAAATAAGCTGATTAGCGAAGGGATTAATCTTGACCAAAAGGATTTTTATGGTTGGACAGCACTCCATTGGGCAGCAATTGACGGTAATTATGATATCTCCAAGGCTATATTGGATGCCGGAGGAAATCCCGATGCTATGACTAACTTTAAAGAAACCCCGTTAATGAAAGCAGCAGGGAAAGGCCATTCAGAAACTGTAGCCCTATTGCTGGAATATGGAGCAGAGAATAACTATGCCGATAGCGACCTCTGGATACCATTAATGTACGCGGTTCGAAGCGAAGATGTCGAAACGGTGAGAATCCTCCTTAACGCCGGTGCCGACCCTGACCATAAGGATTATAGTAACCTAACTGCTCTAATGCATGCAGTGAAATTGGGTAATGATGAAATCATCAATTTACTGAGAAATTAAGAATCTTTTATGTATCTAATTAAATTTTAAAAAAATTTAATTAGATACATAGGAGTCCGCTTTATCCGATTATGGGAAATTTACTTTTCTTAGAAAGTAGGTGAGATACTCAAACATAATATTAAAAAGATCCGGGTATAATGTGGATGATTTACTTATGCAGTTTAGATATTATTTATTTATTTTCTATAAATAATTTAAGGGAGGAAAGAGTAATGAATTGGTACTTGGAAGTATTAAAGAAATATGCTGTTTTTAGTGGCCGGGCGAGGAGAAAAGAATACTGGATGTTTTTTTTGATAAACTTAATCATTGCAGTTGTGTTATCTTTTATCAGCGATTATCTTTATTATCTCTATGTGCTGGCGGTTTTTATACCCGGACTGGCTGTATCGGTGAGAAGGCTGCATGATATCGGTAAAAGCGGCTGGTGGTTTTTTATTAGCTTGATCCCCATAGCAGGATGGATATGGTATATTGTGCTCATGGCAACGAACGGTCAGTTGGGTGAAAATCAATATGGGCCAAACCCGAAGGAATCTGAAGTTTCAGTATAGCTGTTAATTTTTTAAAGGTTGAGGCTATTCCCCCAGGGGTCACCATTCGGGCGATTAGCTCAGCTGGGAGAGCGCCTGCCTTACAAGCAGGATGTCGGCGGTTCGAACCCGTCATCGCCCACCATCGTAAGCACAGTCACTGTAAGGCTTAAAAGCTTTACAGTTACTTTTTTTTGAGCATAAAAACTAAATGAATATTAATAGTGCTTTCTTTTCTCTCTCTTAAATTGTAAGATATTTGACGCTACCAAAAAGACCTGCTTCAAGTCTACGGACAACCCTTTATAAATCAAGGATTCCGCTGCCTGGACGGCAGGGATTTGTTTTTTTAAAGGAGTTTGGCCCTTAGTTGTATAATAACTTACTTACAATAATTAACGTTTGGGGTGAAAAAATGGCAGTGGTAAGAGAGTATGCGGAAATGTCACTTCCGGAGATAGAGGCTTTGGACAGGAAAAAAACTATTTTTTTGATGGCGGTCAGCCCTTTGGAGGTGCACGGGCACCATTTGCCTGTGGGGGCGGATATTTTTATTTCTCTGGAACTCATCAGGCGCTATGTCGGCGAATTGCAGAAGGAATATCCTTCTTATACCCTGGTCACACTGCCGCCTCTTTACTTGGGGGCGGATGCACTACCGGTCAAAGGGTCTGTCTCAGTGCCTGCCCCTCTTTTAAAAGGCGTTTTGCTCAGTTATGTGAAAAGCCTTGCCGCTTTGGGATTCCGTTATCTTTTTATTGCCGACAATCATGGGGGTCCGCGCCACCAGATGGGAATAGAAGCTGCTTCGAGGAAAGCATGGAAAAAATATCGTTTTTATCTGATTAATTCATTCAACCATGAATTTAGGCTGATGGTTCAACATGACCAGGCTTTTATGCAAAAGACCGGTCTTGGAGCCGGCTGCTGCGGGGATGATGCCGATTGTCATGCCGGGACCAATGAAACCTCGCTCATGTTGGCTGCCGACAGGAAAAAAGTGCGGGACAACTGGCAGGAAATATCCACCTACCGCCCGCCTGCTTCCAGCAAATTGATGCTGGGTCTGGGGAAACTGGCCGGTCTTTTTTCACGGGGCCTGGGAAAAGACCTGGAGCATTTGGCAGGGACACTGGCTTGGGTTGGAGACCCTGATAAGCTGCCTTATGTGGGATGTCCGGCTTTGGCGTCACAGGAAGCGGGTGAAGCAATGTTTAAAGCACGTACTGAGGTGGCGATGGAATTTTTCCGCAAGGCACTGGCCGGAGAGGATGTAAAAACGACTCCGATGCTGTGGGGACTGAGCTTATTACAGCGCCTGCCGGAGTAATTGCTGTAATGTGTGCCGCGGCGAGGAAAGATAAAGGCTGGTATTGAACTTGAAGTTGTTGTGTTGTATAATAAAAAGGCAGTTATGTCTGACGCGAGGTAAGACCTGTGACTTTCTCAAAAGGGCAAATAGAAGACGAAATCACCAAGGCGCTTATCCAGTGGGAAAGGGAATACAAAGGACGGGGGCCTACTGAAGCAAAGGCGGATATTATACGCAACATGGTCATCGTTTCACTTAGAGGAATACTTTCTCCCGCTGAATGCCGCTTGGCCAGAAGCAGGGAAGGGATGACACTGATCAAAAAGTTGCTCCAGCAATTAGTTGAACAGGGGCGTCCTGAACTGGAGGATATAATAAACCGTCTGACATCGGCCAGGGTTATCAGTCTGCACACAGATATCAGTACAAAAACCGGAGAACGTATCTTTGTTTTTGTGCTGGACAGAGAAATATAGTTGGAAGTCATTTAAAGGGTAGAATTATCGGTTAAATGCAGTCCGACACCATTTTTGGTGTCGGATTTTTTATTATAAAAACCTTTTTAAAAAACAGGAGGGATGAAGTTGTCCACATCAACTGAGTACCGGGTCCTTGCCGGACCCGAAGGTTACCTGCCACCTGCCGCAGCCTGCATGGGAATTGTTCTGCCTGAAAAGGGCCAGGCTCTAATGGAGGGAGAGATTGTAACTGAAGAGAAGGCTATGGAAAAGATTGCACTGAAAATCCTCAGCGCCAAAAATCCATATTTTTTCCCAGGACCGCTGCTGCTTTGGGATTGGAAGGATGGTGTGGCGGAAAAGGCCCATACTGTAAAGAAGCTGGCTGATGCAGCAGGCGCCGGTATAATACCAATGCCAGACTACCGCCCCAAATATCCCATGATTAACCCGGCCGTGGAAATCAACCCAAACCACCCAAACCTGACCATCTGGCATAATAAAATAGATGTGTGTGTCTTTGTCGGCGTTCATTGCCATTATGCCAATGTGGCTCTGAAAATTATCCGTGGCGGCACTGGTTGTTATACTATCGCTCTCTGTGCCGAAGCCGGACACGAGGACGCCATGATTTCACTGCGCGATGTGGGCCTTTCATGTCTGGAAAGGCTGGTTGAGACTGTATGCCGTATAAAAGAGGATGAGTTGAAATGATAACACAGCGAGTTGTAGAGCCGGAATATCTCTTTTCTCAGGCAGAGCGGGAAGATCATTTTATTACAGGCAGCGAAGCTGTCAGGGAAGCAATAAAAAGAGCCAATGTAGATATGGCAATTTCCTATCCAATCACTCCTCAGTCTGAGAGCATGCATCTTGTGGGTGATATCTATGCCGAGGGGTATCTGAAGGAGTATTTCCGGGGTGAGAACGAATTTGCTGTCATGTCTTCAGTCGCAGGCGCGGCCATGGGTGGAGTGCGGGTGTTTACTGCCACGGGCGGCCCCGGAACGCTGAGAGCTTTTGAGATGTTTTCTACCTGGGCCGGTTCAAGGCTGCCTGTTGTCTGTGCGTTTCTGACCAGGGGTGTTAATTCGCCGTTGACTATTCAACCGGATACTATTGAAATGGCTTTTATGCTTGATACAGGCATTATGATGTTTCATGCTGAAGATGCACAGGATTTGCACGACATGATACTTAAAGCATTTGTAATCGCCGAAAAGTCTGAGGTCCATATACCAATCGGTGTCTTCGCTGATGGTTTTTTTGTCACTCATACCAAGGATACAGTCAAGATAGTAAGCGATGACTTGAAGCTGCCCCCATACAATCCTTACAGCGCTCCCGTTCCTGTGATGGATATGGAGAATGCTCCTGCGCGACAGATGCGTGATCCATTTGTTATGAAAAGCAATTTTATAAGTTATGCTGCCCATGCCTCATGGCAGCAGGAAATAATGGCAGCTTCCGAGAGGGCACGCAAATATATTCACTCATACCTGGGCGGCCTGCTGGAAACTGAAAACGAGGGTGCGGACATCCTGGTGGTTGCCTCCGGCACAGCTGTTTCACAGGGAAGGGAAGCTATAAGGCTGGCTGGTAAAGAAGGATTGGATGTTGGCCTTGTTAAGATCAAAAGCATCCGGCCCTTTCCGGCAGAGGAGATAAAAAGACTTGCCGCCGGGGCTAAAGCCATAGTCGTGCCAGAGTTTAACCGTGTGGGCTGGTTGTGCCGCGAAGTTAAAGCTGCTGTGGAAGATAACACTAAAGTGGTGGGCGGCCCCAGGGTCTTTGGCGGTATGACAATGCCCCCTGAGCTGATTTTGGACGAAATCAGGAGGTGCGTAAATGTCTGAGAACATCTTAAAGTTTACACCGTGTTTTGAAGATATTATGCCGGACGAGTATAAAGAACTGGTGGCATCAGGTCCCTATGGCAAGGATTTGGGAGTCTCACAGCTTGGCTCATACAAGGAGCTTCTTGAGGAGCACCCGCTTTGCGCGGGATGCGGCCTGGCACTTTCACTGCGACTTATTCTTGCTTCCCTGCCAAATCCGGCTGACACAGTGATTGTGGGCTCCACAGGCTGCAGCGCGTTGGCCTTTCCGCAGGTAGCACTGCATAACATCCATTCTCTGTTTGGCAATCAGAATGCTGTAGCATCGGGTTTAAAGCGGGCACTTAAATTAAGGTATCCGGATAAAACAAAAGATGTGGTGGTAGTGGCCGGCGATGGGGCCACTGCCGATATCGGGCTTGATATGGTGATGCAGTCCTGGTTCAGGGGTGAAAACATTACCACAATTATGCTTGACAACGAGGCATACGCCAACACCGGAGGCCAGGAAAGCGGCATGTCGCAGCAGGGAGCAGTGCTAAACATGGCGCCAAAAGGGAAAAACTTCCCTAAAATCTCTTTGCCGGAGATAGCCAGGGAAGCAGGATGTGCTTATGTGGCCGTAACTTCTCCCGCCCAGCCCAAGCGTCTTGAAAAAATGGTGAGACGCGCCATTCTTGCCGCGCGTGAAGTCGGCCCCACATATGTTCAGATTTTTGCGCCCTGTCCCACAAACTATAAGTTTAAGCCGCAGGAAACTATCTCTTTGATAAAGAAGCGCGAAAAGGAAGGCACACACAAAACCAGGGAGTATATCAGCCCCCAAGCACAGGAGTTCCTGGCCATGGTGGAGGAGGCGAAAAAAGATGAGTAAAAAAACAAGCATTCGCATGTCAGGTCTTGGCGGCCAGGGTGTTGTTACTGCCGCTCATATTCTGGGTGCTGCCGCTACCAGGGACGGCCTTGTCAGCACTGTCAATCCCTTTTTCGGTGCTGAGAAAAGGCTGGCTCCGGCAGAAAGCTATGTGCGGATAGATTCTGAAAAGATTTATGAACGGGGGGAGATCCTGTTCCCCAATATTATCATGATTTTTCATCCGCACGTGATAACACTGGGCAAATGCTATACTATGCCGTTCTTTGACGGGCTGCAGCCGGGAGGGATTATCCTTGTTAATTTCGATGTTTTCCCTGAACTGGGCAGTGACGACCTGGTAAAGCTGGCCGCTTTAAAGGCAAGGTTGTATTGCCTCCCGGCTACCCAGGTGGCACTGGATATTGCCGGTACGGAGCTTGCTACCAACATGGCAATGCTTGGAGGGCTGCTCGGGGTGACAGGGATTGTATCAATCGAGTCTTTTAAACTCTCCCTGGCGGAAAGATTCGGCGGTGGAAAGTTTGTTGCATCCGGCACCACCGCGGTATTGGACGATGCGCTGAGAAACAAGTTCTCTAAGGTTAGCCAGTTGGTTGACAAAAATATGGAAGTTGTTGAAGCGGCTGGCAGTGCAGTCGTTGAATTTACTCTTTAAAGGAGGATAAGGTTGATGTATGTAGCAGCAAGGGTGGACGAAGAAAAATGTAACGGCTGCAGGCTGTGTGTTTACGCCTGCCCCGATCCCAATGTTATCGCTGTAATTCAATTAAAAAAGGTAGTAGCCATTGACCAAAAACGCTGTAAGGGGTGCGGCCTCTGTGCCACTGTTTGCCCCAAAGGTGCTTTGGCTGTAAGTTAAAGACGGGGGTGAGGAAATGGGCAGTGCACAACGCCCGGTTAGTGCTGAACATTTAATGTTTGAAGCTGCAAGAATACCGGCCTTTATCACCGGCAGTGAAGCGGTAATGGAAGCTGTTAAAAGGGCCAATGTTGACATGGCCATCGCTTATCCCATCACGCCGCAGAGTGAGAGCATGCACCTGGTGGGGGACCTTTACGCAGACGGTTATTTAAAAGACTACTATAGGGCGGAGAATGAATTCGCTGTCATGGCGGCAATCCACGGTGCTGCCCTGGGGGGAGGACGGGTATTTACCGCCACCAGCGGGCCCGGTACGCTAAGAGCTATGGAGATGTTTCCGGTTTGGGCGGGCTCCCGGCAGCCCGTGGTCTGTGCTTTTATGTGCAGGGGCGTTTCCCTGCCTCCTTCTATCCAGCCGGAAAACATTGAGATGAGTATGCTTCTTGATACAGGTATGCTGATGCTGCACGCCGAGGATGGTCAGGACTTTTTCGATATGATTCTGAAGGCCTACGCAATCGCGGAAAAACCCGATGTTCACCTGCCGGTGGGGATATTTGCAGATGGTTTTTTTGTTACTCACACCAGAGACACAGTAATGCTTCCGCCTGATGATATCAAGCTTGAACAGTATGACCCCGGGAAATCACCTGTACCTGTCTTTGATATGGAGACGCCGCCTATGAGAATCACCCGGGACCCGCTGCTGAACAAAAGCAATTTTATCAGCTATGCCGCCAATGCCAGCTGGCATCAGGAGGTGCTGGCTGCTGCGGAAAGGTCACGTAAATACATTAACCGCTATCTTGGCGGCCTTTTGGAAGTTCAAAACCCTGATGCCCGGATATTTATTGCGGCTTCAGGGACAGCAGTTTCCCAGGGACGCGAGGCACTAAAAATTCTGCTGCGGGAAGGCTGCGATGCGGGGCTGATTAAAATTAAGTCCATCAGGCCTTTCCCCACAGAGGAGATTGAAGAGGCCACCAAAGGTGCTGACTTGATTGTGGTGCCTGAATTTAACGCCGGCGGCTGGCTGGCCAGGGAAATCAAAGCTGCCATTAATGAAAATAAGAGAGTGGTGGCAGGACCGCGTGTTTTTGGCGGCATGTCAATACCCAGTGAGTTAATTGTCAATGAAGTGCACCAAGCCCTGGCAAAGCGCAAAACCCATATGTCGTAGGAGGACACTATGTCATTGAAGATAATAAAGCCGACCGCTGCATTTCAGGACCTGCTGCCCCCGGAGTACCGGGAGCTGGTTCTAAATGGCCCTTTTAAAGATCACAAAGGTCTGAATGAACTGGGTTCCTTCAAAGAAATAATTGAAGAGCACCCGCATTGTGCCGGGTGCGGTGTTGCTCTCGGTGTCCGTCTCGTGGCGGCTTCACTGCCCTCGCCGGCCGACACGCTCATCATCGGCACTCCCGGTTGCTCTTTTTTCGGGCTGGCTCAAACGGCGGTTAATTACGCTAATACAGCGTTTGGCAATCAGAACGCTGTAGCTTCTGGTCTGAAGAGAATGCTGAAAATCCGCTACCCGGATTTGCACAAAGATGTGGTGGTACTTGTGGGAGACGGCGGTATAGCTGATATCGGCCTTGACCTAACACTGCATTCCTGGCTGCGTCGCGAAAATATAACCACGATTATGGTGGATAATGAAGTCTACGGCAACACAGGTGGACAGGAAAGCGGCATGTCTGTGGAAGGCCAGGTGCTTAACATGGCGCCGCAGGGCAAGAAATTCCCTAAAATACCGGTGTTTGACCTGGCTCGTGTTTCTGGGTGTGCTTACGGCGCCAGAGTAACTGTGGCAAGCCCCAAAAAAATCGGCCAGGCTGTAAAAAAAGCAATCCTCATTGCCCGCGAAGTGGGGCCCACATATGTGCAGATTTATACCCCCTGCCCCACGAATCTTAAGTTTCCGCCTAATATGACTATTAAAACCGCTAAAGAGGCGGAGGCAGGTTACTATTCATTTCAGGAATTTATAAACGATGAAGCACTTGAATATTTGAAAAAGGCAGAGGCTTAATCGCAGAAAGGAGTTACAGCAATGGAAGCTAACAATACTGTTAAGTATAACTGGGATACTCCCTGTTCCAACAGGATAATGTGCGCTGCAGGCTTCATTTTATGCACTGGTTCATAACTTATTTGATAGCACGGACCAACTGGGAACTAAGGCATTAAAAAAGCAGCGGTTAAAGTGGATTGACTTTGGCCGCTGCTTTTTTAGCACTTATGCTTGGGTGTAAGCAGTTCCCCAGGAGAAGTGGGGAACTTTTTACGGTATAGGAAAATTATAATCGCTTACATTTGTAAAGCGGCAGCTGAACACACCACACGAAAGCGCGCTCTAAGGGAACAAAAAGCGCGCCTTTCTTGTGCTAATTTTTAAAAATATAGCGTCTGTCAATGAATCCTGCTGTTAAATCTCTTGCCGTAAGGGAATTTGAAGCGTAAACTAGGATTAGGGTAAATGCCGGGGAAGGCCCGGTTTGAGTAGGAATAAACCAGAAAAGGGGGTGTCTGCATGGAAGAAATGCGGCTCCTGGCTCCGACGGCAATCCTTGGTTATGGTTTCCCCCTGGAGTCTTTTAAAAGGGGAATGGAAGCTAACCCCCATGTGATTGGTGTGGATGCGGGATCAACAGACCCGGGACCTTATTACCTTGGTAAGGGAAAATCATTTACAGACCGGACGGCGGTTAAACGGGACCTGAGAATTATATTGGAAGCGGCCTCTGCTGCCGGAATACCCGTTGTGATAGGCTCGGCGGGAGGCAGCGGCGGGCTTGTCCACGTGGACTGGAACGAGGCAATTGTGGAGGAACTGGCAAGTGAACTGAATCTTTCTTTTAAGCTGGCTAGGATTGATGCTGAATTTTCACAGGAGTATGTGTTAGATAAGTTAAATAGGGGTGAAATAACGCCGCTGCCCGGCTGCCCCGTGTTAAATGAAGAAGATGTGAGGCAGTCGGTGCGGATAGTGGGCCAGATGGGTATTGAGCCTGTGCAGAAAGCACTGGCGGCAGGGGCGCAGGTTATTGTGGCGGGACGGGCTTATGACCCGGTATGCTTTGCTGCTCTGCCCGTCATGAAGGGTTTTGACCCCGGGCTTGCCCTGCACCTGGGCAAGATTCTGGAGTGTGCCGCCATTGCCGCAACACCGGGGAGCGGCAGGGATTGCATGCTTGGTATATTAAGAAAGGATCATTTTCTTATCCGTCCCACAAACAAAACGCGTCGCTGCACTACGGAATCGGTGGCAGCCCATTCATTATATGAAAAATCTGACCCGTTTCATCTGCACGGCCCGGGAGGGAGCCTGGATTTAACTGGCACACGGTATACCCAGGTTGATGAAGAGACTGTAAAAGTTACAGGGACGCGCTTTGTCGAAGCTCCTTACAGCATAAAGCTGGAGGCAGCGCGTAAGACAGGCTATAGGGCGGTTTCTATAGCGGGGACCAGGGACCCTGTTATGATTGAAAAAATAGAAGAAATAATCACCGGGGTGAAGGATAATGTGAATGACAACTTTAACCTGGATGGCCGCTTTTTCTTACACTTTCATCTCTACGGCTATCGCGGAGTGATGGGGGAGCTTGAGCCGGTGCGCTCCAAGGCGCATGAACTGGGCATTGTGATGGAGGCAGTGGCGCCAAGCCAGGAAGAGGCCAACACCATCCTCAGTTTTGCCCGCTCAACCATGCTTCATTACGGCTACCCCGGGCGCATCAGCACTGCCGGCAACCTTGCTTTTCCCTATTCTCCTTCCGATTTTGAAGCGGGAGAGGTTTTTGAGTTCTCAATCTACCACCTCCTGCAAAATATTGACCCTGTCAGCCCGTTTAAGATTAAATATGAGGAGATAGGAGGTTTGGGATAATGGCTGGTTCAGAGACCGTTAGACTGAGGGATATTGCCGGAGTTATACGCAGTAAAAATGCCGGCCCCTACGAGTTGACTTTTGATATAATCTTTAACGACTATGAAACTTTTGAAAAAGCTGTAAGGGGCAACTCTGTGACAAAAGAACTGTTTTCACTTCTTTATGGTATCCCTGTGGTTGATGTGTTTTCAGTAATACCCTTTCCTCCCGCCAAAGCCATTAAGATAACGATACTGCGGCCCAGACCCTCAGGCAGCCTGGGAGAAACTGATGTTTACGGTGCACAGCAGCATGGCCCCCTGCTGGATTTGGAAGTGGTGCTGGCATGACTAAGATGCTGTCAGTTGAGCTTGCGGACTTTGTTGTTTCACTGGACTATGATTTGCTGCCAGCAGAGGTGCCCCGGCTCTATACCCTCTTTTTTCAGAGCTCTGCTACCATACTTACTCCAGCGCCGTTGACCTTGTAGCTTCGAAGCAGCCCCGGACACCATTCCAGGCTAAATTCAGCCTGCCCTATTGCGGCGCGGCGGCACTGGTATTCGGCCGCCTGGGGCTTGATGAGTTTAAGCAGGAACACCTTGAAGTTCCTGAAATAGCCAGATTGATATCTGCGTCAAGAGTACAGTTCTGTGACTGGGCTGAGGATGGGTACCCCCGCAGATGGCGCACACGACTTGAATGTAAGTTGAAAGACGGCAGCGTAATTGTCAGCGAAACAGAGAACCCGCGGGGAGACCCGGAAAATCCGCCGGCAGAGGGGGAACTTGAGGAAAAGTTTTTACTCCTGGCATCTTCTTGCTTAAATGAAGAAAATGCCCGCACACTGCTTGCCGCAATAAAGAATTTGGCCGCCACTCCAATGGCCGGCGACTTACTTAAGGATGTGCAGCATGTATACACCTGAAATAAGAAACCTGATTAAAAAAGTGGAGGAAACAAGGCTAAGCAGGCTGGGTAAGGAATTCAGGCGCATGACCGCTGATGAAAAGCAAGATGTGCTGGAAAGATTCCATCCCGACCATGTTAAAGAAGGATTCACCACCCTGGAGGCGGGTGTAAACAAGGGCGAGCGTGCGCCAAAAGAGCTGGCGTTTCTGCTGCAGGCTAAAAGCCGTATCAGAGACGCCAGCCTGAATTTAAATGAATTTGACTATGATGTTGATGTCCTTATCATAGGCGGCGGCGGCGCCGGGGCATCAGCTGCTTTAATGGCGCATGAACAGGGGGTAAAAACGCTTGTTGTCACAAAACTGCGCTTTGGCGACAGCAATACAGTTATGGCCCAGGGTGGTATCCAGGCGGCAACACTGCCCTCTGACTCTCCCGCCATCCATTATCTTGATACTATAGGCGGCGGGCACTACACCAACACACCGGAATTGATATATAATCTTGCCCTGGATGCGCCAAAAGTTATCAAGTGGCTGGCTCAGTTGGGAGTGATGTTTGACCGTGAGCATGACGGCACGTTAAAGCCTGTTCACGGCGGCGGTACATCCAGGCGCAGAATGCACCCTGCCAGGGACTACAGCGGCGCCGAGATAATGCGCGTCCTGAGGGATGAAGTGCGCAGCCGCGGCATAGAGGTTGTAGAATTTTCGCCGGCGGTTGAATTAATTCTGGACGAGGACGGCAAAGCGGCAGGCGCTGTATTATACAACCTGGAGACCGGGAAGTATTTAATTGCCCGCGCCAAGACTGTAATCCTTGCTGCGGGCGGCTCAGGGCGCCTGCACTACCAGGGGTTCCCCACCACCAACCACAACGGAGCCACCGCAGATGGTTTGGTAATGGCTTACCGCGCCGGCGCCAAACTTAAATTTGTGGATTCAGTCCAGTACCACCCAACCGGAGCGCTGTTTCCCCCCCAAATTTTAGGCCTGCTTGTTACTGAGAAATTGCGCGGTATGGGCGCCACACCGCTTAATGTGCAGGCGGAGTTATTTGTTCATCACCTGGAGACGCGTGACGTGGAAGCGGCTGCTTTTATCAGGGAGTGCCGGGAAAAAAAGCTCGGCGTCCCTGTTCCCGGCGGCATGGCCGGTATCTGGCTTGACACGCCGCTGCTTGATGTCATCCACGGCCAAGGTACTGTGGAGAAGAATTTCCCTGCCATGGTCCGTCAGTATTCCCGCTTTGGCATCAACATCAGCCGTGACCCCATCATTGTCTATCCCACTATCCACTATCAAAACGGCGGCATGGAAATCAACGCCGATAGCATGACAGGGATAGAAAATCTGTTTGCCGCCGGCGAAAACACCGGCGGAGTGCAGGGAAGAAACAGGCTGGCCGGCAATTCTCTGCTTGACATCCTGGTCTTTGGCCGCAGAGCCGGCATCAATGCTGCACTTAAATCAAAGGAGGTAAAGCTTAAGCAGCCGACACTTGACCATGTTGCTGCCTTCCAGCGTGAACTCAGAGAACAGGGATTAGATAGCAGAGAAATCGCTGCGCCCATACTTTTACCGCATTATACGCACAAACCTGAGCCAGCGAACAGTCCGGAACATAAAATTTTTTAAAGTTTTTTGGATTGTGCAGGAGTTTAATTAAGAACTATAGAATAATATATAAATAAAAGTGTACTGAAAGTGCGTTACCCATAGACTAAAGCAGATTTTAGAGGGTACGTCTTTAAACCGTTTGGTTATAAAGGCTCCCTTTTTTTATTAATATTATTAACTTGAAGATTTAAATACTATAGGTAAGAGGAGGTGCAGTAGCATGAAAACCCTTGGTCAGGTGGCTTTGCGCGTGGTGCTGGAGGAGGAAGACAGCTATCAGAGTTTAATTGAAGAAGCCAGTAAAATGGGGTTCCTCGTAGCCAGGGGCAAAGTGGGCTCCATGAATATGGAAAAGGTTATTGCCGCTGTAGAAACAACCGCCAAAAGGCAAGGATTGATATCTGAAAATTACAGGGAAGAGCACGCTCTTTATCATGCTGTGCTTGAAGCTTTAAGCGGCATTTGCCGCGGACAGCTGGCGCTTGGAAATATTCTGAGAACTGTGGGCCTTCGCTTTACAATTGTAAAAGGACCAAAAAAGCATGGTGAGCAAAACGAGGGAGTCTGGATTGCTGTTGTTCTTTACGGGACCATAGGAGCGCCAATCAAAGGGTTTGAACACGAGGCGCTTGGTCTTGGCATAAATCATATCTGAGATATTTGAAAAATCCATAGACAATAGTCAATAGAGGGTTTGCCATCCTTATCTCTTGATTAATCAATGCAGCTTAACTAATCTTACATGTGTGGGGGATAAATTAATGATTATCATTGATGGCAACCGGTTAACAATCGAACAAATGGTGGCGGTTTCCCGGCACGGGGTTAAAGTCAGGATTTCATCGGAAGCAGAAAAGGCAATCAATAAGTCAAGAGCTATGGTTTGCCGGCTTGTTGAAACAGGCGAAGTAGTTTATGGGATTACAACAGGCTTTGGCAAACTCAGCAATGTGATAATCTCTAAAGAACAAACAGCCCAACTGCAGAATAACCTGATACGCAGTCATGCGGTCGGCGTCGGTGAGATGCTGTCTGAAGAGGTAATCAGGGCTATTATGCTGCTGCGGGCCAATACTCTGGCTAAAGGCAATTCCGGCATCCGCCTCTCTGTTTTACAGACATTGATAGAAATGTTGAACAAAGGTATCCACCCGCTTGTCCCCTGCCAGGGTTCAGTCGGCGCCAGCGGAGACCTGGTTCCCCTTGCCCATATGGCGCTGCCTCTGATTGGCGAGGGCGAAGTTATCTATGAGGGAGTCCGTATGGATGGCGCCGGGGCGCTGAAGTTGGCCGGTATAAGTCCTGTGGTTTTGGATGCCAAGGAAGGCTTGGCACTGATTAACGGTACTGCGGTGATGACTGCCATTGCCGCTTTGGCGGTATATGACAGCGAGGTGCTGCTTGATACCGCTGATATTGCGGCAGCCATGACCATAGAGGCATTGCGCGGGATTACTGAAGCCTTCGATGAAAACATAAACCTGGTGAGGCCTCATCCCGGACAGATAAGGTCAGCTGAAAATCTACGTTCAATACTTGCCGGCAGTGAACTGATTTCATCTGTAGGTGAATACCGTATTCAGGATCCTTACAGCCTGCGCTGCACGCCTCAGGTGCACGGGGCTTCCCGTGATGCTGTTGCCTATACGCGGCGTGTGGTGGAGATTGAAATAAATTCAGCCACTGACAATCCGCTGATTTTTCCACCGCTTGATAAGGTCATCTCCGCCGGCAATTTTCATGGCCAACCCGTAGCTCTGGCTATGGATTTTCTGGGCATAGCCATGTCGGAGATAGCCAATATTGCCAACTGCCGGATTTCTCAGCTCCTTGCTTCGGAGCTGAAAGAATTACCCCCCTTTTTAATTAAGGATAGCGGGCTAAACTCGGGCTGCATGCTGACCCAGTATACAGCCGCCGCCCTGGTCTCTGAAAATAAAGTCCTGGCCTCGCCTGCCAGTGTTGATTCCATTCCGACTTCAGCGTACCAGGAAGACCATGTCAGCATGGGGACGATTGCGGCACGGAAAGCGCGAAATATCTTAGAAAACACAACTAATGTAATGGCAATTGAGCTTTTTTGCTCCGCTCAGGCGTTTGAATTCTACTTTCCCTGCCGGCTGGGCGAAGGGACAAAAAAAGCTTATGACTGTATACGCAGCAGGGTTTCCATTTTGGAAAAAGACAGAGTTATGTATAACGATGTGAAGCAAATAGTTGATCTGATAAAGAGCGGGTTGATTGCGCAAAAAGTTTTTGGCGTCAGTCAATGCTTGGCCTGTGAAAGTAGCTAAAGTAAGTCCATCGCCCTGACTCAGTGTCAGTATCTTTTTGCGTAATTTTTCATTTATCCACTATTTAAGAGTATAGATGCATTAACCTGCTAGTGAAGCTATCTTAGGGACACATCATTTTCTTTTGAGTTGTCCCGTACAAAGGTGGTGTACAAAATGTGTATAGTCCGGTTGCCGTGGGGAAGAGAGGCAACATTAGATGTCCCCCTACCGGGGGAGTGGAAATTCAGGGCAGAACTCCTGCCTTACCCCTTTGAACCCGTTACAGATGTAAAGGAAGCTGTTGTCCAAGGCTTGCAGGATTCCATTGATGCTGTGCCGCTATCTGACATGTCTTTAGCTGGTAAGAAAGTTGTATCCGGGATGTGCCGGTATGGACACCATTGCCGCCACGCATCTAATGGGAGACTCCGCCTGGAGGTTTTCCAGTGTCGGCAGCCTGGGGGAAAACTGCCTGACACGATCTGATCTTGAGGAAGGGGCACTTAAAGTGCGTCACGCAGGTTCCGTATTTTAATCTACGGCTTTAATCTGGAGTATTTCCAGGAAGTATCATTATTAACACTGTAGATACAGCAATTATAGAACGCACCAGAGCTGCTTACAAGGCAATAGGGGCCACTCTTACCTACAACTGTACTCCTTACCTGGAAAATAATATTCCCCGGTTTGGTGAAATCACGGCATATTCGGAGTCAGGGGCCACTCCTTATATAAACTCGGTTTATGGTGCCAGGTCCAACAGAGAAGCAGCACAAAGCGCTCTTTGTGCTGCAGTTACGGGCAGGACGCCGCTCTATGGTTTTTTACCATATAGTGGGTATAACACCCGAGGCTCCTACGCTTAAGCTCGCTTTCCATGGCAGAGAACCTAAAAAACGTGTGGTCATTACCGACGGTGACCTAAAAGAAGTCCACCAAGCCATCTCCGGGGGTGGAGGAAAAATTGATTTTGCCATGTTCGGTATTTAATTAATAGTATTTACGATTCAGTCTTAACAAAGTTTTTAGATCATTGCAAATTTAGCAGGAATTTTAATAATTATGTCAAATAAGGCACTATAATAAACCTTTTTGAAAATCCAAAATTAATTTACACTGAGAAGCATGCCTCAGAGTTATTAGCTAACAGGGGGGCTCTTTTATCGGTATACAAAAACCGTAGAGGGGCCTCTTTGATTTTTAGATAGGTATTAGTTAAGAAGTTCTTTAAATAGATAAAATTAACTGATAATAAAATTAGAATAGTCTCCAATTATAGGAAGTTTTAAGAAATCGCAGAGAGGAGGGATGAAATTTTAGTCATATGTTTTTTATTGGATGAATTGTGAAAATTAAACAACAGGAGGGTTAAAATTGATTAAAAGAGACAGGTTTGTAGTTTTGATTCTGTGTATTTTTCTGCTTTCTATTATTGGAACGGCATGCGGCGGTAGAGGTGGTACAGTCACTACACCGCAGGAAAATGCAGAGCCAATAGTAATCGGCACTATATTTCCTGCAAGCGGACCGATGGCAGTGAATGGACAAATGACCTTTGATGGAGTAGATATAGCAAGGGAAATGGTTAATGAAAGGGGCGGCATAAATGGCAGGATGGTGAACTTTGTTTCAGCAGATGCACCAGACGCTACAGCCGCTACACAAGAAGCTGAAAGGCTCATTACTACAAGGAATGTTAAAATGATAATAGGTACACAGGCAAGCGGGCTTTCTTTGGCTGCCACTGCTGTATCAGAAAGAAACAAAGTATTTTACTGGGAAGTAGAAGGTATTGCGGATGGGATTACGGATAGAGGTTTTAAATATGTTTTTAGGCCTACTTTCAGAGCTAAACAAATGGCAGAACAAATGCTGGATTTCACGCAAAATGTGGTAGCGGAGAGATTGGGTAAAGCCCCTAAAGATTTAAAGGTAGCTCTTGTTTATGAAGACTCTGCTTTTGGGTCTTCAAGCGCAGCCAATCTCACTTCTTTAGTAGACAATTATGACTTTGATTTTATCATGATTTCCAGCTACAGCGCACAGTCTGTAGAATTATCCTCCCTTGTACTTGAATTAAGATCACACCGGCCCGATGTTCTAATGGCTGTCTCTTTTGTTAACGATTCAATACTACTGGCGAGGGAGTCCAAAGAGTTGGGATTCAACCCACCTGTAATTATCGGGACTACAGCAAGTCATGGAACTGCTGACTTTGCCTCGGCTATGGGCGACGACGTCAACGGAATATTTGCAGCAGGTATTACTTCTGGTGTAAACCCGGATAAGATGAAACCAGAGGTCAGGGAAATATTCGATGAACTGGTGAGAAGATATAAAGAAAGAAGGGGAATTGAGCCTGGTGTTAGTGTTTTAAACGGATTTAACGGCGCGTGGATATTTTTAACAGAAGTGTTGCCGAATGTTGAGAATATTGATGCTGATTCAGTTCGCGAAGCTGCATTTGAGTTGAATATCGATGAAGGTGATACTATACTGGGTTATGGTATTAGATTTATTGGCCCCGATAAGCCACACTCAGGCCACAATGAGCAGGCATTTGCGGCAGTTATGCAATGGCAGGACGGAAAGCTGAAGGCTGTTTATCCGGAGATTATTTCAATTACTACTCCCAAATTCTGAAAAAAATAAAGGGTGCAGCGGGAGGGGTTTTTCCTCCTGCTGCACAATAACATTTGAGGGGTGTTTTTAATAGATCTACAAACTTTCATACAGCTTTTAGTAAGCGGATTATTATTCGGTGGAATTTACACGCTTGTCAGCGTTGGTCTGACGCTGACATTAGGTGTTATGAATATTGTAAATCTGGCTCATGGGGATTTTCTCATGATAAGTCTTTACGCAATTTACTGGATGTTTGAACTTTACAATATTCACCCTTATATTTCACTGCTTGTTGTTATTATTCTAATGTTCGTTTTAGGATTATTAGTGGAAAGATTTATTATCCGCCCCACTATTGACAAGCCCCGTCACGTACATATTTTTGCTACTTTGGGCTTATCACTAATTCTTCAGAATTTGGCATTGATGTTCTGGACAGGGAATTTCAGGACAATTCGGATTCCGATAGCCCAGTTAACATGGGAAGTCGGTGGTGTATTTTTAAATTTTTCAAGGATTTTAATATTTGCCGTTGCTTTGTTTGCTGCCCTGCTAATCTATTTATTTCTCAAATATACCTGGATAGGTCGTGCAATCAGGGCCACCTCGCAAGATCGAAATGCGGCTATGCTTATGGGTATAAATATTGATAAAGTATTTATGATTACTTTTGCTATAGGAATTTCGACGCTGGGACTGGCTGCAGGTCTTTTATTGCCGCTTTATTTTGTTTACCCCACGGTTGGTTTTCAGTTTACCCTTGTTGCTGTTGTGATTATAGTAATGGGTGGTTTGGGGAGTATAAAGGGAGCAATCATTGCGAGCATATTTATAGGAATTGTCGAAACTCTGAGTGGATATTTTATTGATCCCGCCATGAAACAGGCAATTTATTTCATAATATTTATTTGTGTATTAATATTTAAACCTTCCGGGTTGTTTGGAAAAAAGTTGAAGGTGGCTTAACAATGAGGAAATTTGATGCAGGGATTTTCTTAATTATGCTAATTTTTATGTTGCTCTATAATAGTAATAATTTTGTGATGGGAATTATATTTCAGGCATTATTATGGGCGGCGCTTGCAGGGTCCTGGAACATACTAGGCGGATTTGCCGGACAGTTTTCCATTGCGCACAGCGCCTTTATAGGTATCGGTGCCTACACTTCTTCTCTTCTCTACATTCACCTGGGGGTGTCTCCATGGCTTGGAATGCTGGCCGGAGCAGCTATCTCATGTATGATCGGGATATTTCTTGGGGCCATATGCTTTAAGTTGAAAGGCCATTTCTTTGTTTTAGCAACTCTTGCCTTTGGCCAATTGATGCTAATTATAGCTGTTTACTGGCGTAGCTTAACAAAAGGCTCCGAGGGTCTCTCCTTGCCTTTCAATACAGGATTTTTGTTAATGGCATTTACCAATAGATTACCCTATGTAATCATAGCCTTTTTATATTTGGTCCTTGTTATTAGTGTTACCATTTATATTGACAAATCAAAACTGGGATATTTTTTAACGGCTTATCGTGAAGATGACGATGCGGCAAGAATAGTAGGTGTTAACACTTTCAGAGCTCGTTTGCTAGCTTCTGGAATTAGCTCCTCTTTGGCTGCTGTTGGCGGCACCTTATATGCGCAATATATGTTTTACATTGATCCAATAAATGTTTTTGGAATCAACATTGCTGCACAAGCACCATTAATAGCAATAGTTGGTGGTCTTGGAACGTCTATGGGGCCTGTATTCGGTGCTATTTTAATATTACCCTTGACTCAGCTGTTAAGAGCCTGGGTGGGGGGTTCTTTACACGGCCTCCACCTTATCATTTATGGGGTTATTCTTATAATTGTACTATTCCTAATTCCGGAAGGTTTATATCCAAGGTTTCAGCAAGCTTTTTATAGACTGATTAAACGGGAGGAAAAAAATGCTGGAACTAAAAAAAGTGTCAAAGGCGTTTGATGGTTTAAAAGCTGTAAAAGAAGTGAGCCTAGAAGTTGAAGCAGATAGAATTACAGGACTGATAGGCCCCAATGGTGCAGGGAAGACAACTATTTTTAATTTAGTAACCAACCTATACAAATTGGATCAGGGAGAAATTGTCTTTAACAGTAAGATTATAAACGGCTTAGCCCCTGAACGGATCTGTGAAATGGGTATCTCACGAACTTTTCAGCTGGTTAAAACTTTTAATAACTTATCTGTTGAAAAAAATGTCGTTATTGCTGCTTTACTTCGAAATACAAGAATGAATGATGCTTATGAAAAAGCAGGGGAAGTTTTAAACTTTTTGAATCTTTACCATCACCGTGACAAGTATGCAAAAAATCTGAATCTTTGCGAACGCAAAAGGCTGGAAGTAGCAAGAGCCCTGGCAACTGATCCAAAACTTTTGCTTTTAGATGAAGTCATGTGCGGACTCAATCCTACCGAAATAAAGGATGTTATGAAAACCATAGTAAATATTAATAAAACAGGTGTGGGCATTTTTCTTATCGAGCATATTATGTCTGCTGTCATGCATTTGTCTGAAAAGATAATTGTACTAAATCATGGTGAAAAACTTGCGGAAGGAAGCTCAATGGAAATATCAAAAAATCCTGAAGTAGTTAAAGCATATTTGGGGGAGGAATACTCTCTTGTTGAAAGTTAAAAATCTCTCTGCAGGTTATGGCGATATCCAGATACTATTTAATGTCTCAATGGAGATAAAAGACGGTGAGGTCGTTGCATTAATAGGTGCGAATGCAGCAGGTAAAACGACAACTATAAAGTGCATCTCAGGTTTGATAAAAGAAATCAGTGGTGAAATATACTTTGAAGGAAAAAAGATAAATAATATACCAGCTTATGAAAGGGTTAATCTTGGATTGATTCAGGTTTGTGAGGGAAGAAGCCTTTTCCCGATGATGACAGTGCAGGAAAATCTATACCTTGGTGCTTACTCAAAACGGGCAAGGAAAAAGCTTAATGAGTCACTGGAAACGGTTTATGAATTGCTGCCGGATTTATACACAAAAAAAAGCCAGCTAGCAGGTTCTCTAAGTGGTGGGCAACAGCAAATGGTCGCCATCGGGAGGGGGTTGATGGGTGTGCCAAAAATTCTAATTATGGACGAACCTTCTTTAGGACTTGCACCTGTAATAACGCAAAGGGTCTTTGAAATAATAGAAAAAATTAAGGAACAGGGAACAACAGTGCTTCTAGTAGAGCAGAATGTTGTTAAGACACTGGAGCTTGCAGACAGGGGCTATGTAATGGAGAATGGACGGATTATTATGAATGAAGAGGCTAAATCACTTTTGCGTAACGACAATCTTAGAAAGGCATATATGGGGATTTAATTTAGATATCATAAAGAATGGAACGGAGCCCGGCAAGGCATTATTTTAATAGTTCTAACGGGGGGTTATCTAGAATGGAAATAGGAAGCATTGCTTTTTTTATGGGATGGGGATTGTTGATACTTTTAGGCTTCTTTATCTTTTATTCGGTGTATGCCCTTGTAAAAGATAAGGAACCACAGGCAGCAAAGAGAATATTTTTCTCTGGAGTAATATTTTTATTCTTATGGGCCTCTGCCCTGTTCTTTGAATTTCCCTTTAAACCTTTAGTTCTTGTTTTAGTGAATTTTTTAGTTATTAGTCTATGTGCAGTTATGTTTTTACCGATTGGTAAAAAAGAAGAATTTTTATTACCTGCCAATATGGGACAGATAGATGAAAGAGACATTATGTTTTCCAGAGCTGCATATGAAGAAGGTTCTCCGCAATATATAGAATATTATACCAGGCATCCTGAAAAAAAAGCAGTTGATGCTGATATCAGAGCAAAGCCCAAGTTAGGGGAGCCAGGAACCCAAACTTATAACCGTTATGATGCTCCTATTATGAACTCATTGTTTGAGGTGCTTGCAAATCTGCGTCCACTGACTGAACCCAAAGCAGAAAACGATAAAGTATATTCCGATCCTGAGCATATGACTGCGAAATTAAAGGGGTTAGCGCAGTATTTCGGGGCAAACCTAGTAGGAGTCACAGAACTGCGTGATTACCATTATTATTCTTACCGTGGACGTCGACCGGATGTCTATGGGTCAGAGCCGGCTCCCAAGCACAAATACGCCATAGTCTATGCAGTTGAAATGGCGCACAATATGATTTTAAATGCGCCAAAATTACCTGTTGGCATAGAGACTGCAAAACAATATATGGAGTTAGCGAAAATAGGACTGGAGTTGGCTTATTATCTGAAAGGTCTGGGGTATGACGCAAGAGCACATACGGACGGCAATTATCTGGTGGTATGCCCTTTGGTAGCTGCAGATGCAGGTTTAGGAGAGATAGGTCGCATGGGCATTTTAATGACTGAAAAATATGGTCCAAGGATTAGGCTGGGAGTTGTTACTACTGATATTCCCCTTATTCCGGGTAAACCTAAAAGTTTTGGTGCTCAAAATTTCTGTAATTATTGTTTAAAATGTGTACGAAACTGTCCTTCTCAGGCAATTCCCGCCGGTCAGAAAGAAATTATCAATGGACATCCCAGGTGGCAGATTAAACAAGAAAAATGCTATGGATTTTGGAGGAAAGTGGGGACTGACTGTGGTATCTGTATAAACAGTTGTCCTTATAATAAGCCTGATAATCTTGTTCACAGATTGGTTAGATACTCATTAAGAAACTCAGACGTTGCAAGAAGAATCGTGCCTAAGCTTGATGATGTACTATACGGTAAAAAACCTTATAAAGATGTAAGACCTCACTGGATGGAAAGAGGAAAGGAAAAAGCCGAATGATATTAAAATACTTACAGACTCCCCATCAGAGTCTAAATTTATCTTATCTTCAACCCTGAAAAAGCGTCACATCGCCGAGTAAGCAGTTATTGTCAGTAATATCAAGGCTGTGGTAGAATTACAGCAAAACAATTATAACGAGGTGCTCAATGCTTACCAAGCTTACTGTGGAACAGTTTAACAATGAAGTGGCTTCCTCTTCCCCCGCGCCCGGAGGTGGCAGTGTGTCTGCCCTGGCCGGGGCACAGGCGGCTGCCCTGCTCGCCATGTACTGCAACCTTACCATAGGTAAAGTTAAATACGGCGACGCAGAGGATATGATGATAAAAACACTGAATGAGGCAGAAAGCTGCCTTTTAGAGCTTCAGAAAGCTGTGGAAGAGGACACGCAGGCCTTTGCCAAAGTAATGGCTGCTTTTAAGCTGCCAAAGGGAAGCGAAGGGGAGAAGGAAATAAGGACACAGTCTATTCAGCAGGCTTTTAAAGAAGCAACCATGGTTCCGCTTAATGTATGTAAAAGCTGCCTGAAGCTATTGGGCTTGGTTGAAACTGCAGCGGGAAAAGGCAACGAAAGTGCCATCAGCGACCTTGGCGTGGCCAACCTCCAGGCATATGCAGGGTTGACCGGGGCGGCTTATAATGTATTGATTAACCTTGGCGCCGTCAAAGACAGTGAGTTTGTTGGTAACTGCAGCAGTCAGCTTGCATTGGTTCGTAAAGAGGGAAATGAGAGTTACACCAAAACTTTAAACTACCTGGAAGAGCAGCTTAAAATATAACCGAGTAAAAGGATGAGGTAAATTGACTGAACTTGTGCAGTGTGTGCCTAATTTCAGTGAGGGCAGGCGCCCTGATGTTGTGGAAGCCATTGTGGAGGCGGTTAAGGCTGTACCGGGAGTCCGTCTTCTTGATTATTCAAGTGACTATGACCATAACCGTTCTGTGGTGACATTTGTCGGCGACCGTCAGGCTGTGGGCGAAGCCGCTTTCCGGGCAGCCGCCAAGGCTGCTGAACTTATCGACATGCGCCTGCACCACGGCGGCCACCCCCGTATGGGTGCTGCCGATGTTATTCCGTTTATACCCGTGAGCGGTTTATCCATGGAAGATTGTGTGGAGCTCGCGCGCAGTACCGGAGAGAGAATTGCACGGGAGCTTGGGATTCCGGTCTACCTTTATGAGGAGGCGGCCACACGGCCCGAGCGCCGCAACCTGGCTGACGTCCGGCGTGGAGAGTATGAGAGCCTGGCAGCGAGGTTGGATGATTCGTGCCAGGCGCCTGATTTTGGGCCTGCGCGTTTTAATGCGAGTGCCGGAGCCACGGCGGTGGGAGCACGGCGCCCCCTGGTTGCTTTTAATGTAAACCTGAACACCGGCGATTTAAAAATAGCCAGAAAAATAGCGCTGGCTATTCGTGAGAAAAGCGGAGGCCTTACCAATGTTAAGGCGATGGGGGTGCTGCTTGCAGACAGGAAGCAGGCGCAGGTTTCCATGAACCTGGTTGACTGTGACGCTACCCCTGTTTACAGGGTTGTAGAACTGATTAAATCAGAAGCCGCCCGTTATGGTGTAACAGTTGCCTCCACTGAAATAGTGGGGTTGATTCCCCTAAAATACATACTTGATGCTACCGCATACTACTTGCAGTTGGATGGGTTTTCCCATGACCAGGTTTTGGAGAAAAAGATTTTTTTCTAAAGTGAGGCCAAAACTATGAAACAATCTGTTGACCTTCTGATTAAAAATGCCGCGCAGGTTTTGACCATGGCAGGTTTCAGCCACCGGCCCAAACGGGGCAGTGAGCTTGAAGACCTGGCTATTATTTCAGGGGGGGCCGTTGCTGCCCTGGAGGGAAAGATTATTGCAGTCGGCAAAACGGCTGACATAGAAAGCAGTACACAGCTCCTACCCCATGCCAGGGTATTTGACGCTTGGGGCAAAGTAGTTATGCCCTGTTTTGTCGACCCGCACACTCATCTTGTCTTTGCCGGCAGCCGGCAGGCGGAATTTGAACTGCGCCTAAAAGGTGCCACGTATATGGAAATTATGCAGGCAGGCGGAGGCATATTAAGCACTGTAAAGGCCACTTTGCAGGCTTCAAGAGGTGGGTTGGAGGAAATGGGCCGCCGCAGGCTCGACATGTTCATGAAGCAGGGAGTCGGCACAGTGGAAATCAAAAGCGGGTATGCCCTCAACACCGAAGGGGAAATCCGTCTGCTTGAGGTAATACGGCACTTAAGCCAAACCCATGCGCTGGATATTGTTCCGACTTTTATGGGCGCCCATGCTTTCCCTCCTGAGTACAAAGACAGGCAGGACGACTTTGTCAGGTTGGTTATTGAAGAAATGCTGCCCCGGGTTGCCGAAGAAAAACTGGCTGAATTTTGCGATGTCTTCTGTGAAGAGGGAGTATTTAATATAGAACAGTCGGAGTCTATTCTGGAAAGCGCCAAGAAGTACGGATTGCTGCCTAAACTTCATGCCGACGAGATTGTAAGCTTTGGCGGGGCTGAACTGGCAGCCAGGGTAGGTGCTGTCAGCGCCGATCACCTGTTGAAGGTTTCACTTCAGGGGATGGAAGAGATGGCTGAAGCAGGAGTAATTGCGGTTTTGCTGCCCGGCACCGCCTTTTTCCTCATGGAGCCCTTTGCTCCTGCCAGGGAAATGATCGACAGGGGAGTCGCTGTGGCCCTGTCGACTGACCGCAACCCCGGCTCGTCACCTACTGAGTCCATGCAGCTGATAATAACGCTGGCCTGTCTGAAAATGAAGTTGACTCCGGCGGAGGCATTAAGCGCCGCCACAATAAATGCGGCGCACGCCCTCAGGCGCGCCGGCGCCGTAGGCAGCCTGGAGGCAGGCAAACAGGCCGATATTCTAATAATGGATGCTCCGGACTACAGGTATATCCCTTACCACTACGGAGTTAACCTGGTAGAGAGTGTCTATAAACGGGGGGTTAAGGTTGTTTAATCTTTTACTCACACTATAAAGCATATAACCCCCTCCTGTTGACGCTTTATAGACGCAGCAGAGATATAATTAATTGTGAAAGGGGAGAAATGTATGTTAAACAGGGACATAGGGGCTTCTATGACCATTAAACTTGATAATGAGCTTCCAGATATGCCTGAATTTGTGGATGGTATCAGAAGAGCCCCGCACAGGGGATTTACTATCAGCCGGCAGCAGACTGAAATTGCCTTAAAAAATGCGTTGAGATATGTGCCGGCAGACTTCCATGAGCTGGTTGCTCCGGAGTTTCTTGAAGAACTGGTGACCAGAGGGAGAATATACGGATACCGGTTCAGGCCCCAGGGAAATATCAAAGGTAAGCCCATTGACCGGTACAAGGGGAATTGCATCGAAGGTAAAGCGTTCCAGGTTATGATTGACAACAATCTGGACTTTGACGTGGCGCTTTATCCCTACGAGCTTGTCACATATGGCGAAACAGGTAGCGTATGCCAGAACTGGATGCAGTACCAGCTGCTCAAGAAGTACCTGGAAGTGATGACAGACCACCAGACGCTGGTGGTTGAGTCAGGCCATCCGCTTGGACTGTTCCGCTCCAGGCCTGATAGCCCAAGGGTGATAATTACCAATGCACTCATGGTGGGGATGTTTGATAATCTTAAAGATTGGGAAGTTGCACAACAGATGGGGGTCGCCAACTACGGACAAATGACTGCCGGCGGCTGGATGTATATCGGCCCCCAGGGTATTGTGCATGGGACATTTAATACACTTGTTAATGCGGGACGATTAAAGCTGGGGGTTGGGCAGAGTGAGGACCTCAAGGGCAAACTGTTTGTGACTTCGGGTCTGGGCGGTATGAGCGGCGCACAGGCCAAGGCAATTGAAATTGCGGGCGGTGTCGGCGTCATAGCCGAAGTCGACTACTCCAGAATCAAGACCAGGCACGATCAGGGATGGGTGAACAGGGTATCAGACAACCTGGAAGAGGTTTTCCGGTGGGCAAAGGAGTATGCTGCAGACGGTAGGACGGTTTCCATTGCCTACCACGGCAACATTGTAGATTTATTGGCCTATGCTGTTGAAAACGACATTAAGATTGACCTCCTCTCCGACCAGACATCCTGCCATGCAGCTTATGAGGGCGGTTACTGCCCGCAGGGGCTCACCTTCGCTGAAAGGACCGAGATGCTGCGCAACAACAGGCCGCAGTTTTTGAAAATGGTGGATGAATCACTCCGAAAGCATTTCGAACTGATTAAAGTGCTGGTGGAAAGAGGAGCTTATTTCTTTGACTACGGCAACTCTTTCCTGAAAGCGGTGTTTGACGCCGGTGTAAAAGAGGTCTCTAAAAACGGGGTAGACGAAAAGGATGGTTTTGTCTTTCCCTCGTATGTTGAAGATATAATGGGGCCGGAGTTGTTTGATTACGGATATGGGCCGTTTCGTTGGGTCTGCCTCAGCGGCAATCCGGAAGATTTAAAGAAAACAGACCGGGCGGCTATGGAATGTATTGATCCCGACAGGAGGGGCCAGGACAGGGATAACTATGTGTGGGTCAGGGACGCTGAGAAAAACAGGTTGGTCGTTGGTACACAGGCCAGGATCCTCTACCAGGATGCCATGGGCCGCACGCGGATTGCGTTAAAATTTAATGACATGGTCAGAAGCGGCGATGTCGGGCCAATTATGATGGGTAGGGATCACCACGACACCGGGGGTACTGATTCACCTTTCAGGGAAACTGCCAATATTAAAGATGGCAGCAACGTGATGGCTGACATGGCTACCCAGTGTTTTGCGGGCAACGCTGCCAGGGGAATGAGCCTGGTTGCACTGCATAACGGCGGTGGAGTGGGAATAGGGAAAGCGATCAACGGCGGATTCGGCATGGTGCTCGATGGCAGCGAACGTGTCGACAATATCCTGAAAACAGCTATGCCCTGGGATGTTATGGGAGGGGTAGCCAGAAGAGCGTGGGCCAGAAATGAGAATTCGATTTCCACCGGTATGGATTATAACCGGGAAAACGAAGGCACAGACCATATAACACTGCCTTACATTGCCGGGGATGAAATGGTCAGCGCGTTGGTAGACAGGGTCTTTAAGAAAGACTAGCCAAATTATCTGCACGCCGTGAGGCGTGTTTTTTATTACAATTCTTTGACAAAGGAAATTAAGAAGTAATCAAGAATATATAAGCTATCTGTGTAAAAGAGGAGGCAGTGGGGATGTGTACTGTCAGAGTGAAATTATTTGGCACCCCTACTGTGCTAATGAACAATACGAGGGTGCTTTTTCCTTTCCGCAAGGCGGAAGCGTTGTTTTATTATCTATTGCTTAACGGGCAAGCTAGCCGTGATGAACTGGTAAACCTACTGTGGGGAGAATTGGAAGAGGAAACGGCAAAAAAAAATTTACGCAATGCAATTTATAAAATTAAAAAAGCTTTTGACACTGATATTTTAGTTTCACCAAAAAAATCAGTGGTGATGGTTAATCCGGCAGTAAATATCGAAACCGACCTGGCTCTTTTTAACCGGAAAGGCAAAGATGCTGTTGAGGCATACCAGGGGCCGTTTTTAAAAGGTTTTTTACTGAAGGACGGGGACACTTTCGAGGAATGGATGCTGTTAAAAAGGACCCATTACCAGGAACGTTATGTTAAAATTTTATATGAAGAAATAGAGGAAAGAAGGCGCCGCAAGCTTCCCGTTGACGAACTTGCCCTTGCTTTGATTGAAGTCAATGAGTTTGATGAAAGAGCTTACAGGATTCTTATGAGGTATTACGCTGATCTCGGTCTATATAACAAAGCAGTTGAGCTGCATGAACGTCTCTGCCGGATTTTGGAGATGGAACTTGGTGTTCAGCCCGAAGGCACGACAACTTCATTGCATCTTGAAATCATGAATGTCAGAAGTAAGGCGTTTAAAACAGCAAAAACCGAGCGGGAAGCTTTTTTTTACGGCAGACGGCAAGAACTGGCTCAACTCAATGAGCTCTTTAACACATGCCTGAAGACAAGAGAAACCAGGGTTGTTATAATTCTCGGGGAAGCCGGTATCGGAAAAACCCGATTGAAAGACGTATTTCTTAAACAACTGGATGTTGAGTTCTGCCTGTTGGAAGCTAACTGCTACCAGGCAGAAGAAGAGTTTTTGCTCAAGCCCTGGTACCCGATTTTTTCCAAACTTGTGGCACTTATAAAGGACGTGGGCCTTGAACTGCCGGAGCTCTGGGTCAGCAGTATTGCCGCCTTTTTCCCTTCGCAATACTCTAAGCTTATCCATCATTTTACCCGGGCTCCCCGCACATCAGGTAGTTAAGCTTGTTGAACGGGAAAAGGACTACCGGGATTGGGGGTTGCAGATGCTTTCGCAGATTAGGTACTGCTATGAAGCTGACCTTTTATGCAACCCACTAGTGAAAACCTTCCTGGTCGGTTACGGCCTGCTCGAATTTGTCGGTGTAATTATGAGACCGATTATGAGGCCTTTATTTAAGACCCCAGGCAGATCAGCCATTGATGCGGTTGCTTCTTTTGTTGGCAGCTATTCACTGGGTCTTGTAATCACCAACCGTGTTTTCCGTGAGGGCAAATATACCAACAGGGAAGCTTCTGTAATAGCTACCGGCTTCTCCACTGTATCTGCAACTTTTATGATTATTGTCGCCAGGACACTCGGGTTGATGGAAATGTGGAATCTTTATTTCTGGTCAACATTGGTGATAACCTTTATAGTTACAGCAATTACTGTCCGCATCTGGCCGCTTAGTAAAAAATCACTGCAGGAATTGGCAGGTATGTATGCCAGTCTGCTGCATGTTTCGCGCCTGATTGCAATTAAAGCGACACTGCCACTGATAATAGCTGTTATCAGATAATGAATTGCAAAAATTGGGCTGTTGCTAGCAGTCCAATTTTTTTACGCCTTTTCCTGCAATGAGTTAAATTTTAATCGGATTCGCCGGGGTTGATGAAATATTAAGATAATTGACAAAACAGCAAGTTAGAGTGTAGTAATGTGCTGAAACAGTTGACAGCGTCGACCAATTAACAATATTGACGCTAGTGTACTGTTGGAAATTATGGTAAGATGTAATTGGCGTAATCCAACAGTCCAATTTTAAATTGGCACTAACGGGGTGGCAGTATGGAGCTGAAGATGAACAAAAAAACAGGAGTTCCTCTCTACCTGCAAATTAGGAACCAGATTATCCACCATCTTAACACCAGGAATATCAGGCCGGGGCAGAAAATGCCCACCGAGAGGGAACTTGCACAGCAGCTTAAAACAAGCAGAAACACAATAAGTTCGGCTTATAAGCTGCTTGAGCAGCAAGGGATACTGGTATCGCATCAGGGAAGAGGCACTTTTGTTGCTTCGGAAGATAAATCGGAAAAGGAACAGCGCATCAGAGCAAATATACTTAACATGATTGATTCAGGATTGGATGGGGCTCTTGATGCCGGGTTGAGCACCAGTGAGTTTATGGATCTGGTCCGGGAAAGAGTAAAGCAAAAAGAAGAGCTGCTTAGCAAGGTAAAAACACTGTTTGTGGAATGTAATATAGAGCAGGCCAGAGTGTTTGCCAACGAACTTGGGGAAATATGCAACTTCAACGTCAAGCCCCTGGTTTTGTCGGAACTTCACCACAGGGACGAAAGGGTGGAAGAGCTGCTGGCGGAAGCCAAATATATATTTTCCACCTTTAATCATGTCAACGAAGTAAAAGAATTAACATCCGGCTACAATAAGGAAGTCTATGGCGTCGCTGTAAAGCCCTGCCTCGAAGGGATAGTTAAGATAGCCAGGTACCCAAGGGGCACAAAATTCGGGCTTATCTCACTCTCGCAGGAATTTTACTTTAAGTTTGAAAGAAATTTAAAGTCGACCGGTCTGGAAAACCTGGAAATCAGCTTTACGACAAGCCAGGTGGATGATGAAATCAGGCAAGTGATAGATTCCTCGGATGTAATTATCGTATCTCCCGGTAGATGTGAAGAGATTACAAACAAGGTCAGGGGAGAAAAGGAAGTAATTATCTTTAACACAACTTTGGATCTTGGCTCTGTAAAGGCGGTTATGGCCAAACTTTCGGTATATAAGCATTAACAAATACAGTTTGCAGTGGGGAGGTGCAATGGATGGGGACTTTAGCTAAATTTAAACCAGAAATCAATGTTAAAAACGAATGGTGCAAGGGCTGCGGAATATGTGTTGGAATTTGTCCGAAAAATGTTCTGGCCATGAATGAAGACGGCAAGGCATATGCTAAAAATCCTGAAAAATGTGGTGGCTGCAACAAGTGCGAAATTTATTGTCCAGACTTTGCTATACACATGGGAGGACTGAATAATGGGGCAAAAAAAAGAAATGAAGTTAATGCAGGGCAATGAAGCCTGTGCTGAAGGGGCAATTGCTGCAGGCGCTACATTTTATGCCGGCTACCCTATTACCCCTTCAACAGAAATAGCAGAAATTGCTGCAAAGAGGCTTCCTGTAACAGGAGGAAAATTTATTCAGATGGAAGATGAAATAGCCGGCATGGCCGCTGTAATCGGCGCCTCTATCGGCGGAGCAAAGTCTTTCACAGCCACCAGTGGCCCTGGCTTCTCCCTGAAACAGGAAAACATCGGATATGCTATTATGGCTGAAATTCCCTGCGTAATTGTAAACGTACAGAGAATGGGCCCCAGTACCGGAGTGGCAACTGCGCCGGCGCAGGGAGATGTAATGCAGGCCCGCTGGGGAACTCATGGCGACCATCCTGTAATTGCCTTTTCACCATCTTCTGTCAGAGAAACTTTTGACCTCACAGTAAAGGCTTTTAACATCAGTGAAAAATTAAGACAACCTGTTATTATCCTTTTAGATGAAGTTGTAGGGCATATGCGTGAAAATATAAATATCCCTTCCCGGGATGAACTGGAGATTATTGACCGTGAGATACCTGCAGCGGGAGAGGAATATAAGCCGTATGCAGTCGATAAGGACGTTTCACCGCTCGCCTCCTTTGGGGAGGGTTTTCTTTATAATATAACAGGCCTTGCCCATGATGAATATGGTTTTCCCACCGCAGACGGGGAAAAAGTAAAGGGACTGTTAACCAGGCTGCACAAAAAGATTGAAAACCAAAAATCTGATATACTTATTACAGAAGAATATGCTACTGAAGACGCGAAGCTGGTTGTAGTCAGTTATGGGTGCACAGCCCGTTCGGCGCGCCAGGCAGTCAAAAAGGCGCGTGAAGCCGGGCTCGCAGTCGGGTTTTTCCGGACGGCAACAATATGGCCCTTCCCCTACGAAAAAATCGCTGCCCTAGCCGAAACAGCAGAAAAGTTTCTCGTCCCGGAGATGAACATGGGCCAGATAAATGGTGAAGTGGAGAGGGCCGTTAAAGGAAAGTCGGAAGTTTTCGGGCTTAACCGTTTTGACGGAGAACTCATTACGCCTGAAGAAATACTGGCCAGGATTAAGGAGATGATCTAAATACACGCACTGGAGAACAACTACTTACGTGAAAGCCGCATGCCCCATATCTGGTGCCCGGGCTGTGGCAACGGACTGGTAATGGGTTCGCTTTTGAGGGCAATTGAAAAATTAGACCTACCTACTAAAAGGATTGCTATTGTTTCAGGTATAGGATGTTCATCCAGGGCCGCCGGTTACATGAACTTCCAGACACTTCACACTACTCACGGCAGGGCATTGGCCTTTGCCACAGGGCTTAAAATGGTAAGACCCGAGCTGACAATCTTTGTGCTCATGGGAGACGGCGATTCTACAGCCATTGGCGGCAACCATTTTATTCACTCCTGCCGCCGCAATATAGATTTAAATGCAATAATTTTTAATAACAACATATATGGTATGACAGGAGGGCAGGCCTCTCCGCTTACTCCCCAGGGAGACAAAGCCACAACAGCCCCTTACGGCAACCCGGAGAGAAACTTCGATATTATGAAGCTGGCAGTGGCGGCTGGAGCCACCTATGCCGGCCGCACCACTACCTACCACCTGAGTATGTTGGATAAACTTATAGAAAAAGGAACTAAGAACAAAGGGTTTAGTGTTGTTGAGGCTATGACTTACTGTCCTGTCGGATACGGGCGCCTTAATAAAAAAGGGGACGCCACCGCCATGCTTAACTGGTATAAGGACAACGCAGTGATGGTTGAAAAGGCCGGGAGCATGGAGGCGGCTGAGCTTGAAGGAAAAATAACCGTTGGCATACATCATCAGCAGTCGGCGCCAGAGTTTGTGGAAGAGTACAGCCGTCGGGTGGAAATGGCAGAAAAGGGGTAGACTGACTGTCTGAAGAAGAGAAAAGGGGATATGAAATGAGTCGTCGCAGGGAATATAGGTTGAGTGGAAGCGGAGGGCAGGGGTTAATCCTGGCGGCAATTATCCTTGCGGAGGCCGCGGCCAGTGAAGGAGGATATGTTGTCCAGACACAGTCCTACGGCCCCGAAGCACGAGGGGGAGCCAGTAAAGCCGAAGTAATCACCGACGAAGAAGAAATCTCCTATCCCAAGGTCAGTAAGCCTGATTTTGTTCTTGCTATGAGTGAAAACTCCTATCGCAAATATGGAGATGATTATAAGGATGACGGAATCCTCCTGGTAGACTCAACCTTTGTCCGTGATGTTAAACCTACGGGCAAGAAAGTTGTAGCGCTGCCCATTACTAAGTATACCAGGGAGAAACTTGGCAAAGAAATTGTGGCCAATATAGTAGCCCTTGGCGTTATCAACGGGCTGGCCAAGATTGTCTCAAACGAAGTCCTGAAAAAGGCCGTCCTGAGCAGAGCCCCCAAAGGAACCGAGGAGATTAATACCAGGGCGCTTGAGCTGGGCTTAAGTCTGGCTAAAGAAGCAAAATAGGTCAAAGCGGTGAAGCCTAAAACCTTCACCGCTTTTTACTTTCATCATCATATTGCCCCCCGCCTGCAAATATGGTACGCTTCTTACGAGGGGGAGTAGCCGTGAAATTTGCTGAAGGTAGAATGGGAAGGGTTTTTGTCATCAGGCTTGAGGATGGCGATATTGTGCCCAACTGCATCGAAGAATTTGCCCTGGAAAACAATATAAAGGCGGCACATGCCGTCATTTTAGGCGGTATAGGAGGCGGCGAGGTTGTGGTCGGCCCGCGCAAGTCGGCGCAGATGCCTCCGGAACCGATGCTGCTGCCGGTTGACGGGGCGCACGAGTTGATTGGCCTTGGCATCCTGGCGCCTGCTCCTGATGGCAGACCGGTGCTTCACATGCACGCTTCGCTTGGCCGGTCAGGGAATACCCTCACAGGGTGCCTGCGGCCGGGTGTCAAAACCTGGCTGATGGCGGAGGTAATTATCTATGAGATAGTGGGTACAGATACAACCCGGGTCAGAGATGAAAAGAGCGGATTTCTTTTTCTGGAGCCCGGATGAGGCGGAGAAAATGCAGCTTACTGAGGTGATTACATTGAATACAGCCATTGTTCAGTTAGAAGTAAGTGATTTGCACACTAAGATGGAGCGGCTCAACAAAGTTCAGGCAATTTTTCGTGGAATTTACGACAACAGTGAACAAAAACCCGATTTAATCATTTTGCCTGAAATATGGGGGGCAGGTTTTTTTAACTTTGAGAATTATTCATCTCAAAGTGAAGCAGCAGAGGGTGAAACCTACTCGGTACTTGCTCCCTGGGCGGAAAAATTCAACTGCTATTTATTGGGCGGCAGTATTGTTGAGCGGGAAGGAGACAACTTATTTAATACTTCTTTGCTGATTAGCCCCCGGGGAGAACTGATTAACAAGTACAGAAAAATTCATCTGTTTGGGTACGAATCAGAAGAGAGCAAAATTTTAACCCCCGGGATGTCTCCCTCAGTAGTAAGAACGGAACTTGGTGTACTTGGGATAACCACCTGCTATGACCTCCGTTTCCCTGAATTATATCGAAAAATGTCAGAGGAGGGAGCAGTAATATTTTTGGTGGTATCAGCTTGGCCTCTTGCCCGCTTAGAACACTGGATACTCTTTAACAGAGTCAGAGCACTGGAAAATCTGTGCTATTTAATTTCCTGCAATTGTGCCGGCAGGTTGGGAAAACATTCTTTTGCAGGCAACAGTATGATTGTCGATCCCTGGGGTACAGTTGTATGTTCGGGAGGAGAGGAACCAAACTTGCTATATGGAAAAATCTCCCTAGAAAAAGTTGCTGAAATACGTGAATCTTTCCCTGCGCTGAGAGACCGCGTATTGTTTTAAGCCAAATTTTTATCGCTGTTTAAATTAAGGATCCGCAATTTCTGCGGGTCCTTTCCTATTCCGTATGTTAAAAATCATAATTGACCAAACTATAACGACCAAAAGGAGGTTTTATCAGATGACAGTCGGTTCCCGGCTTAAACAGACTCTGGCAGGTTTAAAAGGCGCCGAGGGAACTTTAAGACTTTATGCACAGCAGGCGAGGCACGAGAAGACCAGGGCTGTTTTTAAGGAAGCTGTGGCTACAACAGGCCAGGTGATAGAAGATTTGGAAAAAAGGCTGAGCATACTGGAGTTTGAAGAACCTCAGTATAAAGGTTACTAAAGAGGTGGGAATATGCAGGAGTGGCTTGAAATACTGCTGCGGTCTGTACTTTTGTATTTATTGATCTTCGCCGCCATTAGGTATATGGGGAAAAGACACGTGGCCCGGATGACGCCGTTTGCTTTTGTCAACTATGTGGTTATAGCGGCTATTACCTCTTTGCTTGTATTAAAGATTATCCCAAATCTAATTGCTGGTCTTGTGGCGCTGTTTGTCTGGGTATCATTCCCTGTCCTCCTGGAACATCTCGCGCTGAGAAGCAAGGTAATCCATGACCTGCTGCATGGCAGGGAAACAGTTTTAATAAAACAGGGTAAAGTTATGGAGGAAAATCTAAAGCAGGTTAGACTGAGTGGTGAAGAACTTTTAAAAAGCCTGCGCACAAAAAATGTCTTTAATACAGCCGATGTTGAGTTTGCCGTACTTGAGGCGACCGGGGAAGTAAATGTCTTGTTAAAATCCGATAAAATGCCGGTAACACCGCATGACATTGAATGGAAGGTTGTCCCGCAAACTGAACCGCAGACTGTGATACTTGACGGCAATATCCTAAATGACGCCCTGACTGAAATGGGATTAAATCATAACTGGCTCCACACTCAGCTGGTGGCTGCAGGTGTTTCACTGGACAATATTTTTATCGCCCAGGCAGACTCCAATGGAGAACTGTATATGGACCTTTTTGATGATTCTATACAGCTGCCGCAGGCCAAAGTCCGTGAGCTGCTCTATGCCAATCTGGAGAAAAGCCAGGCTGACCTCATGTCCTATGCCCTGGAAACCCAAGACAGCGAAGCAAAAAACATGTACTCTGCAAATTCAAAACAACTTGAAAATCTTATACAAAAACTAAGGCCCTATTTATTGCGCTAAAAGGAGGAATTAAATGTCAAAGAAAAAATATAAGAAGACAACCCCTGTCCGGCAGGAATATCAAAAACTCGCCAAGGCCCGGGAGCCCAAGCGTCCGGTACTGCTAAACTGTATCAGGGCTTTTGTGGCAGGCGGGATTATCTGCACCATAGGACAGTTTTTTCAGTGGATGTATATGACTTATTTTGAGTTTACCGAAATCTCGGCCAGCAACCCCACAGTGGCGACCATGATTATTATTGGTGTTTTACTGACCGGCTTTGGTGTTTACGACCATCTCGCACAGTGGGCCGGGGGCGGTACGATTGTCCCTGTTACAGGGTTTGCCAACACTGTTGCCTCAGCTGCCATTGAACACCGCAGTGAGGGTTTTGTGCTGGGTGTGGGTGGCAATATGTTCAAAATAGCAGGCCCCGTAATAACTTTTGGCGTCTTTTCCGCTTTTGTCATGGCAGTAATTAAAATTATTTTTCAGGCGTTAGGTGGAATGTAAAATGGTGCAGGGCCATCAAAGCTGGATATTTGAGTCCAGGCCTGTAATAATAGCTTCATCCGCGGTTGGAGGCCCGTTTGAAGCGCAGGGTGCTTTAGCTGACGATTTTGATATATTGCATGATGATATCTGGCTGGGGCAGCCCAGTTTTGAGAAAGCCGAAAAAAAACTGCTTGAGCAGGCCTGTGAAAAAGCAATTGCCAAGGCCGGAAAGAAAAAGGAAGATGTGCAGTTTTTCCTCAGCGGTGATCTGATGAACCAGATAATTTCAAGCAGCTTTGCTGCGCGCACACTTGGCATACCGTTTCTTGGCCTTTTTGGCGCCTGTTCAAGTGCCATGGAAGGGCTGGCCCTGGCGGCACTGCTTGTAAACAGCGGAGCGGGTGAATATGTTTTAGCTGCCACATCCAGCCACAACGGTTCGGTGGAAAAGCAGTTCAGATACCCCACAGAATACGGCGCTCAGAAGCCGCCGACAGCTCAGTGGACTGTGACAGGGGCCGGAGCGGCTCTTGTTGCAAAGCACGGTGACGGACCTAAGATTATGTCAGCCACCATTGGCCGTGTTGTGGACATGGGGCTCTCAGACCCTTTTAACATGGGTGCTGCCATGGCTCCCGCTGCGGTAGATACAATTCAGGCTCATTTCAGGGATCTGCAGGTTGACACTTCCTATTACGATTTGATTGCCACAGGAGACCTGGGACGTGTGGGACACCAGATAGCTGCAGATCTGCTTGAAAAGCACGGTATTAGTATGCAGAGTGACACTTTTACCGATTGCGGTATTCTGATTTATAAGGAAGAACAGCCTGTGATGGCCGGGGGAAGCGGTTGTGGCTGCTCAGCTGTGGTAACTTACGGCCATATCTTAAACCGCATGCGCAAAGGCGAACTGAAAAAAATCCTTGTTGTAGCCACAGGCGCTCTCTTGTCGCCGCTTTCCTATCAGCAAAAGGAAAGTATCCCCTGCATTGCCCATGCCGTAGCCATAGAGGCCTAGAGGAGGCTTATCTGATGGAAAAATTTCTTTTAGCTTTCCTTGTCGGTGGCACAATTTGCGTTATTGGACAGATATTACTGGATATCTTCAGGCTGACACCGGCACATATGACAGTGTCGCTGGTGGTGGCGGGGGCAGTTCTTGGCGCCCTTGGTCTATATGAACCGTTAATTAAGTTTGCCGGCGCCGGCGCTTCAGTCCCCATCAGCAGTTTTGGCAACGCGTTGGTAAAAGGGGCTTTGTCTGAAGCTGAGAGGACCGGTATTATTGGCGTGCTCACAGGCATTTTTGAAGTCACAAGCGCAGGCATCTCAGCGGCCATTATCTTTGGTTTTATGGCCGCCCTGGTTTTTAAACCAAAGGGTTAACTGAATTAACTACATCATGATAAGGAGTGTGAAGCGAGTGACTGTGGGAACTCAACTGCAGCAGGCAATCGCAGGCGTGCAGAGCGCTGCGGCCAGCATGAAAACTTTTGCCCTGGAGACTCAGGACCAGCAGGCCAAATAGACCTTTCAGCAGCTGGCACAAACTCTTGACAGCGCCGTAGGGTACCTGGAGCAGAGAAAACTCGAGGTTGAAAACCAGGAGCCGCAGTATAAGCAGTAGGTTGATAAAATTTTATATCCAGGCTGAATTTTATAAACAAGGCTGAAAGTATTGTGAAATTTCAGCCTTGTTTATATTAAATTTACTGTCTTTTAAGTTTTAAATAGTCCCCCGTTCTGTTGCAGGAAATAAATAGCTAACGGAGAAAATACATAGATATTAATTCTAAAAAAATAAGGAGGGAAAATATGAACAGCCCGCCTGTCACAAGACCCTATTTCTCCGCTGTCCCCGCACGGGAAAAATTGTTTCTAAGATCATGCTGGGCAGTTGCAGTAGTTTTTTCTTTAATTCTGGTTATTTTCTGGACAAAGACCAGGGACTTGGGCCTAATTCTTCATCTTCAACAGTTTCGCACCACTCCCGTAGAGACACTATTTCGTTTCTTTACCTTTTTGGGTGATGACCAGTTTTATATGATATTTTTCGGCGTGATTTTATGGTGTGTCAGCAAACCGCTTGGTTTTTGGACAGCTTTTGTTCTTCTTACCTCAGGTACTTACAGCGGCCTGATAAAAGACCTCACTCTTTTGGAGCGGCCGGCCCTGCCTGGTATAATACACCCGGACAATTCCGCTTTCCCCAGCGGCCATACACTCACAGCCATAACGGTCTGGGGCTATATGGCCGTCCGCTTAAGGAAAAGGGGGTTTTGGCTTTGGACGGCAGTAGCCGTGGTAATGATAGCTCTCTCCCGGCTCATTCTGGGTTATCATTTTCTTGGTGATGTACTGGCCGGCGCAGCACTTGCCATTCCTTTTTTGCTGTTGTTTCTCTGGCTTAGCGTGTCATTTACGGAGCAGGGGTGGGATAAAAAGTTTTCACTTCCGCTCTTGCTTGTCCTTGCTCTGGCAGTCCCCGCTTTTTTGGCCGTCGTACTTCCGGGCAGCGACCCACCGAAGCTGATGGGCTACCTGGCAGGAGCCGGCATTGGTTATATCCTGGAAAAAGAAAAAGTGCGCTCAACAGTAGCTGCGCCACTGCTTAAACAAATAATAAAGAGCCTGGTGGGGCTTGCCGTCCTTTTTGGCATTATTATGGGCCTTGGCCCCTTGCTGCCATCTTCAGTGACTGCCCTTGGCTTCATTCGCTATGCACTCGGTGGTATATGGGTAACACTGCTGGCGCCGGCGCTCTTTGTGAAACTTAAACTGGCCCAAAGGTTCTGATATTTTAGCTTCCCAAAAAAAGAAACAGCTGCAGGTACTGCCGCTGTTTCTTTTTTTAAATTTCTTTTTTTAAAAAAAATTTATCTCCCCTGAATGCAAAATAAAAAAGAAGAATACCAAAAATAAAAACAGTCATATTGGCCTGTGAAGAACGCTCCAGGATGCCTGCCATATACGGTGAGGAAGCATCCGCAGCGGCAGGAAGAAAGCCTGTAATAGCCCTTCTTGCCAGTGCTGTCAAAAAAAACATAATAAAGGTGAGGGCCCCGGGGCCATAAAGTGAACTGAAAGTATGCTGGAGCAGGAAGATAAGAATAAGGCAAAAACCGACTCCTGCCAGTGACAGCCAAAACATAGTATGGAGTTCCGCCGGCAGTAGGTTTGCAGTCAGCATGGTTTCCTGGCGCTGAAAACCGGTGGCCTCGGTAAGAATGATTCCAACCCTGTCGGTGGACACCACTCCCATCAGGGAGTAAAAGAAAACAATGCCAAGCAAACTGGCAGAGTAAACAAAATTTACACATACTACTATAATCAGTTTTATATCCCGGTGCATTCTGTTCTCCCCTCAACCCGAATTCTTATTAATTATATTCTGCTGCTGGACAATAATGCCTGCTTGCATGAGCGGATTAAATATTGTTGCTGCAATAATCAATTATACTTTGTTCTTTGCTGAAAATCATGCAGATTAATGCGACTCGCACCCACATGCCGTTTCTCATCTGCTGCCAATATAGTGCCCGGGGGTCCGTATCGACTTCCACTGCAATCTCGTCCCGGCGCGGCAGGGGGTGCAGAATCACAGCATCTGGTTTGAGCAGCGCCAGGTCATCCCCTGTCAGTGAAAACCTTTTAAAGTCTATCTCTGCTTTTGTTCCGTCCACAGCATCCCACTCATCCTGAAGCCTTGTCATATATATAGCATCAGCTTCAGAGAGCACTTTTTTAAAGTCTTCAAGGATCTCATAATCTGTTCCAACCTCATCGAGATAGGCCACTATATCAGAGCCAATCTGAAATTCCGGAGGAGCAACAAAATATTGTTTTACATTCTCATATTTGGTGAGGAGATAGGCAAGAGAACGAATAGTCCTCCCTCGCAGCAGGTCACCGACAAAAACCACCTTTTTATTGTCTATTCCTCCCCGCTCCTGGAAACTGCGGCGAAGTGTATAAATGTCGAGCAGCGCCTGTGTGGGATGCTGGTCCTTGCCTGACCCCGCGTTTATAACCGGGACGGGACGGTTAGTACTATTAAGCAGTGCAGCAATTTTTTCGGCAAAGTTAGCTTTTGAGTGGCGCATTATGATCAGATCAAAATAAGAGGAAAAGGTGCGGACAGTGTCTTCTTCAGATTCGCCCTTTACCTCAGAAGAAGTTTTGGGGTCACGCACTTCAGCGCATTTAATGCCAAGAATCTGACAGGCACTGTAAAAAGAAAGAAAGGTACGGGTTGACGGCTGCACAAAATAAAGCATGGCGCGCTTGTGGTTCAATAATGAAGCCAGGTATTCCATACCTTCCTTGGTCTTGGCGATTTTCCTGATTTTGTCTGCCAGTTCACAAATGTCTTGTAAGAGATTCAGGCTTAACTGCTGGGCGGTAAGGCAATGATAGATTCTGTTACTGCTGTCCAACTGAAAAACACTCCTCGCCAATTGTAGAGTTGCTGTCTCTTTAGGGCGAATACTGTAAAACTATGGATAGATCAGCATGCCCAACATTGATTATATCTTATAACAGCAGCCTGAATCAATATTTCTGACATAAAGAGGTAATGAAATACTGAAAAAAATGGAATATACGACTAAAGCCTCTAACAAGCAGGATTTTCATATTTTTTATGGAAATGGTAAAACATAGATAGCGGAGGTGCTGTAGCATGAGATTGACTCCGCGCCTGGCAGCCATAGCCGAATTGATCCCACCTGGCAGTACTGTTGCTGATATTGGCACCGACCATGCCTATCTTCCCATTTACCTTGTACAGGAGCAGATCAGCCAGCGGGTGGTCGCAGCCGATGTGAATGGAGCGCCATTGGAGCAGGCCAGGGAGACTGTAGCTGCTTTTAACTGCTTGCAGAAAATTGATTTGCGACAGGGCGACGGCCTTGATGTGATTCATGCTGATGACCAAATCGACACAATAATTATTGCCGGCCTTGGCGGTGAAACAATCGTAAAGATTTTGGAAAAGGGCCGGGAAATGTTAAGCGGGGTACGCCGGTTGATTCTGCAGCCTATGAACCAATCGGGGGTTTTGCGCCTGTTTCTGGCACAGAACGGGTATGCCTTGGTCCAGGAATCACTGGCCATGGAGGGACGACGTCTCTACGAAATAATTATGGCTATACCAGGTAGAGAAAATGAAACTGACCCCTTTCGCCTTTCACTTGGTCCGAGGCTGCTTGAAAGAAAGCCGCCGCTTTTGCCGCTTTTGCTGCGTGAGAAAATAAAAAAACTTCGCACAGTCCACAACAGTTTGCAGAAAGCCAGGCAGAACAATGTGGATGACAAACTGAGGGAAGTTGAAAAAACACTGGCCCATCTTGAGGAGGTATTGTCTGTTGCTGTTGCCCACAGGGACACTGATTAACTATTTAGACCAGCTTGCTCCGCGCAGCCTGGCCTTTGAGTGGGATAATGTAGGCCTTCAGCTTGGCGATGCCGGAGGTAAAGTTAAGACAATTCTGGTCAGTCTCGATATAGATAGCAGTGTCCTTAAAGAGGCTGTTTCTCTTGGCGCAGACTTTATAGTTACTCACCATCCGTTGATTTTCCGGCCACTGCGCAGTCTTCGTACAGACCAACCCCTGGGGAGATTATTGGCCGACGCTTTAGCTGCGGGGATACGTGTTTTTGTGCTGCATACCAATCTTGATGTGGCCAGTGCAGGTGTCAGCGACGCTTTGGCAGACCTTCTTGGCATATCCGAAACTCAGGTAATCAGGACAACGGGTCAGGAAGACCTGGAAAAAATCACAGTATTTGTTCCCACAGGACATGAGGACAACGTTCGGCAGGCGATGTCTGCTGCCGGGGCAGGCTGGGTTGGCAACTATAGCCATTGCACTTTTCAGGTTCCCGGTACAGGGACTTTTCTTCCCATGGCCGGCACAAACCCTTTTATAGGGCAACAGGGGAAGCTGGAAAAAGTTGAAGAAGTTCGTATTGAAACAATAATTCCGGCCTCAAAGCGTAAGCATGTTATCCAGGCGATGCTGAAAGCCCACCCCTACGAGGAGACTGCCTATGATATCTACCCGCTGCACAATGAGGGCGCAACTTTTGGCCTCGGGCGCATCGGTAAGATTGACTCCCCCTGTACACTGGCGGAATTCTGTGGCTTTATTAAAGAAAAAATGAATATCAGGCAGCTGCGTGTAACTGGAGACCCAAACAAAACAATTGAAAAAGTAGCAGTCTGCGGCGGGGCCGGCGCTGATTTAATCCATGCCGCATCCTTTGCCGGCGCTGATGTGCTTGTTACCGGTGACATCAAATACCATGATGCCCGCGACGCCGGCGCTATCGGCCTTGCCTTAATTGATGCAGGCCATGACGCAACTGAGAGTGTTGTTATTCCAACTGTTTGTACATATCTGAAAAACAAAATAAAAGAAGGCGGGTATGTGGCAAAAGTTTTGGCTTCTGCCACAGAGACCACGCCCTGGTGGGTTTTATAAGATAGGTTAATTAACCTGTCTTTTTTATTTTATTCAAAGGAGTGATTAGATGGGAGAACTGGCTACACTCTATGACCTGCAGCAGCTGGAACTTGAGCTTGACAGGCTGAAGAAAACATTAAAAGAACTCCCTGTCTACAGTGAGTTCAAGAAGCTCCAAAGCGAAGTGGCTGATGCCAAGGAAGCCATAGGCTGGACTGAGACCAAACTGAATGAGCAGCGCAAGCGAATAAAAAGAATGGAGATGGATGCGGAAAAAGTACAGCAGGAAAGTAAAGAAGTGCAGGCCAAGCTTTACAGCGGCGCCGTAAGAAGCTCAAAAGAATTGGAGCAGTTGGAGAGCAAAGGAAAAGCACTACTGCGGGAAAAAGATAAAGCGGAAGAGACCCTGCTCTTAGCAATGGAAGCATACGAAGAACTGGAGACAGCAATTACAACAGCCAAAAACAATCATAACGCAATCAATCAAAAGCTGCGGGAATTGCAGCAGCAGGGCAATAAAGAAATAAAAGGGTTGAAAGATAGAATCCAACACTGTCAAGCGGCGCGCGATCAGCTTCGCGAACAAATCGGCAGCGTGCTCCTTGAAAGCTACGGTGAGATGAGACCGCGTTTTCACGGCCGGCCGCTGGCGCGCGTGGTTGCAGGCATCTGCGGTGGCTGCCGGGTATCTATTTCATCCAATCTTACAAACCGCCTTTGCAATCCTGAAGCCGTGGTCACCTGCGAAAACTGCGGGCGTATGCTTGTCCCTTCCTAAGGGTCAGGCTTGACAAGTTGAAAAAACTTCTCGCCGACAATAATGAGTATACGGTTAGAATAACCGAACACACAACTGAATACATGTCTTGCTGAAACAATTGCAGTAAGGTAAAATATTCTCAGTACTTATCTGTAAATCTATGCAACCAAAGAGAGGAAGTGGAACTATGAAGATTATGGTGGCAATTGACGGTTCAGAGCATTCAAAAAGGGTAATCTCACAGGCGGTCAAATACGCGGAAGCTTTCAAGTCTGATGTAACGATCTTTCATGTATCGGGTGAGACATTGTCTAAACCGCAGGTCTCCATGTATTTTTCCGGGGAGAAACTGGCCGCAGTCAAAAAAGATTTGGAACAGGAAGCTAAGAAAATGGTCGATGCAATGCTAGAACCATTCAAGGTAAAGGGTATTCCTGTCAATGCAGTAATTGAGCTTGGTGACTCACCGGCCGATTCCATTAATAACGAAGTCGTAAAAAATAAATATGACTTGCTGATTATCGGCAGCCGCGGCCTGCGGGGGATGAAAGAGCTGTTCCTGGGAAGCGTCAGCAACCGTGTCGCACACCAGGTGGAAACAGATATCCTCATTGTTAAATAGTATTAGTCATCTCTGTATAAATCGGGGGTGTAATTGATTTTTATGTACCATTAAATGGAAACGCATAGCTAAGGAAAAAAAGCTGGACAACCACATTGCCATAAGGTTCTTGCGAACATAGCGATATATAATCTGTGAAAATATTAATAATAGGCGCTAAGACGGTTAGAAATGGCTGGACAATAGATTGGCGTTAAGGTATAAT